>Ga0210059_1001718_pt1 | contig 33378 bp, 23 predicted proteins | sample Ectturendosymbi2_FD_188042 | JGI IMG/M metagenome (GOLD analysis project Ga0210059, IMG submission 188042) | Ecteinascidia turbinata endosymbiont from Florida, USA - Sample 2 (SPAdes) (version 2) | ecosystem: Host-associated > Tunicates > Ascidians > Unclassified | place: Key West, Florida... | reverse complement strand
TAGATTTACCCACAGACCATAATTAGGTGGGTTGCATGGATGAGTTGTTCCCAACCAGATGCATGGTGTCACCGAATGAAGTTGAAGAGGAAAGGATGTGAGCAGGTTACAGTATTATTAGCAGTATCTAATCATTATTGATTTCAATAAGTATTAGGTACATAAAAAACAAAACAACAAAAGAAGGGTTTTAGTATGTTAGAGAATTATTTAATTCTAAGGAATATTTTCACAAAAAGCCATAGCTTATCTATGTAGACTACCCATTTATCTCTGAAATGTAACTGGTGTCATGTCATTGACATTGTGATTCAGCTTTATGCGACTGTGGGCCTAGGAAAATCCATCATCAAGGTACTAGATGTTTAAAGGGAAAATTTTAGAATGTTATAAAAAAAGTAACAAAAAGAAAAGGGAAATCACCAAGGTGAGAGTCGAACCGAAAAGCAATAGCATACCAGACTTTAAGCATAACCACTATGCTACGAGCAGCATACTGATTGCATGACATCTGACTTTTTTATTTGAATTGCGTCATGCCACGAGACCGAATGTTCGACTGGCGGCACAATAGCTTCAGCCGATCTGTTGCCGTCAGAACATCGGCAGTAAAATAGGCACTACCAATAATATAACGCTAGGTCATATTTAAAGTAGGGGTCCTTTTTTCATAGTCGCCCACAGCAGGGGCGAAACGAGATTAGATGTCTCCCGGGGCAAGAAGCAACTTTGGCACCCCCATGTTCAAACCTGAAGTCTTTCGGAAACAAAATGTACGGTATTGATGAAATTACTTTTGTGATATTGTTAGGACTTTTTAGCAATCCTCGCAGTCATTCGGTGCCTTTCGCAGTGATTTAGCATCCCCACAGTGATTCGGCGCCATGGGAATTGTCTCTCCTTGCTGCCCTTGTGGTCTACAGTGCATTATGAGAAGTTTAATTCTCTGACAGTGAGAAAAATCATCATTTCGTATAACCTTTTGCTTTTCTATGACAGGGTCTTTTTCAGAAATTTTAACCTACAGCTTTTTAAGGCATTGAAGTTGGTTTGAAGCTTTTTTATTATTTGCACATGAGAGATGCTGGTGGGGGGTATTTGAAATGAGAGTAGCCTATTTACACATTACAGTGATAGCTGCGGACCCTTTCAAAGCAGAGTATCCACACATTGTGTTTGCTGTTGGGAGCCCCTTGGCCTTTGAAAGAAGAGTAGCCTACTTAGGCCCTGTTGTTGCGATCGGAAATCTCAAGCGGCATGTGCGCAAAGCTTTGCACCGCGACAGCAAGCAACAATAGAGATCGTGTGTCGCAATCTCTCTTACTATTGCTTGTTTGCGCTACATATGTAAATGGTGTTATTCTTCATGCACATCCCATTCGTGGTGAATCACACAATCAACGCCACCGGAGAGGTTGTAACACTATACATTACTGTTGCTTTTGGGGGCCACTTTGAAAGCGGAATAGGCTGCTTATGGAGTGGGAGCCAGGACTGGTGCTAGGAACTGCGGGGCCCAATTAGAAAACTGATGACGGGGCCCCCACTCTATAGTATGTAAGTAAAAGATCATATATATATTTTTATTTTGTGGGTATGCTCGTCTTCAAAACCAAAAAAATAATTGCTTGATATATACTCATATTTTGAAAGACTATTGAAGGGATTATTAATCATACTTTTAAATACCAAATATAACCATTACAGATATAAAGCTTATACACAGGTCTGTTAGCAAAAGTCTTTTCAGGCATTTTTATTTGCAAAGTCTCTGAATATATTTTCAAGGTCAATGATTTTAACATTAATGCCATTTTCTATAAATAACATCGTCAAATTCTTTAGTCTCTCTTATGAAATTTTTGATCGTAAGTATGTTTTAACTAGTTTTGAAAAACTTGTTTCACCTCATGCAACTGTTGCAGGCATTGTTAAGTAAACCCCCAAAGCAATAAAAATGTGAAGACATGCTGCAAATCAATTGTCTACTAGCAGGTATTCAAACAGAGTATAAGGCATAAAGATACTGAAGGGAGGAAAGTTTTTAGAGCTTCAAGCTTTTCAGCCAACAGTTAGCTACAGTGTCATTCATTTTTTTAGTAACTACATCTCCATTGTGATAACTGTTAAAGTTGCTTCAAGTTTTACTATCTGTTTCCTTATTTCTGTCCTGTGTATGTTACGAACCTTATTTAGAAATCCAAATACTTTTACATGGCTTTCTAAGTTGTTCAAATGTAGGGGAGATGTGGGATCTTTGACCAAGGTGGGCTCAATGACCATAGCCTGTTTCTCGCCACCTAGTGAATGTGTGTTCTTAGGGTTTTGGCAGTAAAGCTGAGATTGCTTTCTTGTCGCCTGTATGTGTTTAGGATCTGTGGGCTAATTTTAATTTTGAAGGAAGAAAGTAAAATTTTGGTGTCTGTGTTTTTTTGTTTTGGAATTAAGAAGCAGCTTTTTTTAAAAGATTTTTTGCAAATGTGATATGCTCAAAGAAAGAGTTTTAAAACAGCAAGAGGTTGAGACTTGATACTGTACATTTTTTTGTTATGGCACGTAATGCAAAAATGGCAGCGGAAAGGACCTGTGAACCATGCGAGAAAGGGACCAATGACCCGGCAGTTCAAAGGTCCCTTTTCAAAATTAGTAAAAGCAAAAAAGGATTGAATTATGAAGAAGGTCTCAATAAGGTGTTGAGAGATGTGGTGGAGCATCAAATTAGTCTGCGAAAATCTTCCAAAGATAATGACTGAGTATCTTACATCGATAGGTCCAAAAAGCCAAAAAAGAAGGTCGTAATTCTGTGAGAAACATTCCATGGCTATTGTAGACAGGTGCGTTCCTAGACATAAATATATTTTTCCTGATATTCGTAATCCATTCTCCAAACCATATGATGCATTTGAGGGTACAAAGCAATCATCTCTGCACTGTAATACAAAGCATATAAGTGTGAGGTTTCCTGCACACTTAAAGACAAACCAAAGATGTGTATAAAATCGTGTGACATCAACTATCCGTATCTAGTGAAGCAAGTAACATAAACCCAGTACACTAAGACAGTGACACAACAAATGGCCACGTAAACCCTACTGCTTGAAGAATCAAAGAAACGAAAGATGCAAACAGTAGCCTAGCTTTTGCCAGGATTACTGAAAGAGAAGGCCAAATATTTCTTTAAACAGGACGCATTGTAACTTATGTTTGCAGCTTGAGTTGCTTTAAATCTCGCACCTGAACTTCGCATTTCACTGCAAGAATGCTGGTTATGTTAAGTAATAAGTAGCTATTGTAGCTAATTACATGTAGGAGCATATGCATCCTTCGTTTCTTTGATTCTTTGAGCAGTAGGGCTTACTGCATGATAATGCTACTAAAGTGATGTGTGTTGCCAACGTTATTTTCAGGTAAGAAGGCCTAACCGAGCAGTTCCTTTTGATGCGCTTTTTCTATGACAGCGTTATTCTCTTTACAAAACGGTGCTCGTCTCCAAGCAAGCACTTTGCTTTCAACGTGCTGTTTCTGTGAGAGCATTCTCTTTGTGCACCTGAAGGTGCTGAGAGGCGGTGAGCTGTGCCTGGTGAGAACAGTTGGAATGGTCAGACTTGACGAGATCTTCTTTGAAACTTTAAGCAAAAAATAACACTAACACTGAGACCACCACCACAAGTTTACTGTAGCCCATCGTCTGCACAAACCAATGTTATTATCAAACCAGTATAATTTAGACCTGAAACCACCTAGCTTTATATGACACCAGGGAATTCATGCCTTGCAGTTGCCTAGTTTTTGTCTGGATTACTGAAACAGAACACCAAGTTTTTCTTCAGACAGGATACCATGTTTTCCTCCGACACGCTTCAGTGCTATATATGCATGCAGATTTAGCTATATATGTGCAGAGATAGCTAAGTGCCCGCAGAGATAGCTATCTATGCGCAGATGTAACTAAATGCGTGTAAATGTGGAGATAGGTATCTCTGCGCAGAGATAGCTAAATATGTGCAGAGATAGCTGTTTTTGTGCTAAATCTGTCAGATATAATATATTTACAAATGGCGCCCCATAGTGACAGTCCAATTCGTATCTCTGTAGTTACATCATAGCCCGCTTCATTTCGTTACTTACATTCTTTTGCGAATCGTTACATTGTATGATTTGCGTTGCAACAAAAAATCTTGCCGTACGTTGAAATCCCTGTTTTTGGAAGATTACGCTGTATTGCACCTAAATATGACAGGATTCTTAGAAGTGGTTCAAAGTCCCACATCGGTGGTTTGTTGATCCCACACATGGGACCAATGAGCCATAAAAAACTTTTTTTACATCACATTTTCAGCCACGTCTTGAAATTAAATTGTACTGATTTTTTGTATGTGGATAGAGGGAGAGATGATTATTAAAAGTGTGAGTTATCACGTTTTTTTACCCAATTTCAAGCAAATTTGTTTGCAATTTGGGCTTACTGAGCGAGGTTTTAGACTTATAAAGCAGTTTTTTTTATTACACAGGAATATATGTAGTAATTCTAGACTGGACAATTTTGGGCTAATTAAAAGGGAGCATATTAACGGTGGGCGTAATAAGTGGGGACTACTATACCAAACTAGCAATAATAGTTGTGCATTGTTTTGAAACCACATTGCTTATTTTTTATACTAAGCTTTCCTGAAAAATAAGATGTTATGATGGTGGTGTTGTAAAGAAGAATGGGAAATGATCAAAGTCAAGCTAAATCAAACCTACTTGAAAAGTCTTCTCCAAAGCAAAGCAAATCTGGAATAGTCGTGGTTAAAAGAAAAACGCCATCAACTCCTGAGGTGTGGCAGCTAATCTAACTTATTCACCTTTTCTCAGAAAACTAGCAAGAGTTTGCATACGATTAATCCAGTGTGTTTGGGTATAATCTAGCTTTGCTATATACATATATACATAATTTACATTACTTATAATTTAAGTCTAATTCACACAGTGACTGTGAAATTTTATTGTGAAGTTAGCAATTTTTTGTTTTCTTTTAATGATCTCCGATGAATCTTGAAGTAATTTCATTTGACTTGATCAATTTTTATCAACTGTTTTTTGTGACTACAGTAATTTGGAAATTAATGATTTTAGATGAATGTAGTTGCCATTGCCCAGGTTTGTTATTAAGTGAAAATGCAATTGTTTTCATTGTAGCCTGTATATGGTTCAGATGTTTCATGGAAAGTAATTTTTAGGCAGTGTCCAAATGACCGTATCTGGTTTTTGCCTTGGAAAGACTAAAAAACTGTATCAATTGAAATTGTTTACCTCTGCAAAACGTTTATGTGATGACTTTTTGTATGTTGTCATTTGCTTCTCAGAGTAAAGGATTAAAGTGGCTATGAATTTTTTTGTAATCCAAAGATCTAACCTCAGAGCTTATCAGTAGGTAAATTCATGCACTCTTATTGCAACAAACTACTCCCAAACCAGTTTGACTATTTTATTCCACTCAGCTGAATTCATTCTTACAAGACTATTTATCCACTTCTATTAACCTGTTTTTATCTAGGGTTAACTCTTCTTCAGGAAAATGTTCCCTTTGATTTCTTGGCCCAGAAGTGTGGTCTTCAATATTAACAGACTGTATTAGGTCTTCTGCGTCGTTCCATGCCAAGTGAGCAAATGGGTTACACCAAGTGTTTTGTATTTCAATGAAATTTGGCACACTTGCAGATATCACAGAAAAATGAAGAATGCAAAAAATTTTTGAAAAACTCCCATTATTTATGGAGTTATGATCACATTGAAAAACGTCACTTTTACTCGTTACGCTTCAGTGAACATGCTTAAATTTTTATTGAATTTCTAATTTCTCAGCCTCTGATGACATGAGGTGGCTGAAAATGCTAGACAGACATTTTGAGACCCAAGGAATTCAAAAAAAAAACACCTTAAAAATTGCTGAGAGAACTGCTTCTTATGATAATAGAGCATTCAATTTGCTTCACACATTTTTCAGAGGCCCGTCTTTGAACATCTATAAAAAAAATGGGTATAAAATTTTAAAGTTGAAATTCACATATTTTATTCTTATACCGATACTCTTTCATGCCACATAAGAAAATTCAATTAAATTTGATGCCTACTATGAAAAAAACTGTTTTTTTAATTGTTACTTTTTCACCTTTTTCATAACTATTCATTGAATCAGGTTGCTCTGGGGCAAACAACATAACACAAACTCAATTAAAAAATGCATGAACATACTGAAATTGATTCAAACACACTAACCGGTCCTTCATTTAAGAAAAAATCAAGCCGTGCACATTTATGCTTCACTGGGCACACGTTTTTAAGCAAATTACAGCTGAGTGAGAGCACTGAGCCTCAAGCAGGATAATTTTACATAGTCTATATAGAAATCTTCCACCTTAAATGTGACTTTACTGCAATACATAATGCTTCACTGTGCAACACTTATTAATAACTACAAAAATTTTTATGCAAAACACTGTACTATAAATAAACATTCAAAGACGAACACAAAATCCATGTAGCATCAAAGCATAACTACAAGTCTGTTTAATTGTTCATGTCAGAAAACATTGACTGTATCTTTTGAAAATATATTTTTCCACTTTTATCTTCAAATGGAAACTTAAAAAACACCTCAAGCATGAAAAAAATGTAAAGTTATATATTTTAGCAATATTTCACTTACCAGGAACGAAATGTTGAGAGTATCAGCAATTTAAATACTGCAAGTTTGTCTATTTTCTTTTTATCTTTACTTTTTTGTTGCTCATTCCTTCTTGTGCACATCCCAATTTTTCAGCATGAAATTTCATTACATAGTTTTTTTAGTTTTGTTTGTCTTTTGTACCTCATCAATTAAATCCTTATTTTTTATTTTTATAATGTTGAAACATTTTGACGCATCAGATTTCCTCAATTAAATTTGATCCACTCCTGTACATAGGCATGCTCTATTCATCTGTAAATTTAATGTGTTCTGTTTTGGTTAGTTTGTTTTGTTTGATTTCCAACTATCGTTTTCAAACATTTTTCAATCAGTGATAAACGAGGTTGGTTGACTAGATGATCTTCATGGTCATTCACCAATCCTATGTCACACAGTGACATTTTTTGATTAAATTGATCAGTTATTTTGCCATTGTGTTTTCATTTATTCTAATGTTTACTAACAGTTGGTTTCATTACTGCATGACGGCTCTTTGTATTGTTGCTGTTTGTTAGCTGAGTCATGTGATTCGATGCATTTTGTTACTTTTTTACTGCTTTAGAAACGTCTTCAATTAAAAGTTAACCTGTGCTATCAACAGGGCTGGCTGAGATTTTGACCAAGTGATCCTTCGCCAATGCTTCATGATTCAACATGTTAGAACACAATCATTAAACTGAAAATGGCAACTTCTGACGTTTTTATATTCTCATCAACATGAAATGAATTTGTGATCTTTGATGTCATTGTTTTTCCTCTTGCTGCATTCATGTTATTTTATTATTTGAGTCACAAAAATGCATCAATAAACCATACCATACCAAACAATAAATAACTCAATAAATCTAAACCCTAACTGTAAATCCTAAACCGAAACACAAACCCTAACCTTAACACCTTTGCTGCTGGGTTGGTTTTCTTTTAAGACCCATGTGAGGCACTTGATTACCATAACTTTGCAACTCCATAACTCGCCAGCCAATTGTGCTAGAGAGCTGTTCAAACCCTCAAAAGGAGCCACAAGTCTTCTAGATTGCATTGAATTTCAGGTTTCTTGTGAGTGATGTCAGAAGTGGGGTAGGTTTAAGCTATTTTGACCCAGGGAACCGCTAGTTGGAATATTTTGACTCAAGTTTTTATTGGAAACTAGGCTATAAATCTGAATCTTTTGAGCCCTTGATTGGCTTTCTAGTGTTTCTGGTTCAAAAGTTATTGCCTAAAAACAACCAAATTATTGATTGATCCCCTAATCAATTAATGAAAATATGTTATGTTGATGAACAATGGGTACAGAAGGTTACATTTTTATATATAGCTAAACTTCGTGGACACCTAAGCAATCTAAATGTTGTTGTGTCATGGACCAACTTTATGGCCAGTTTATGTTAAACCACACAAAAGCTAAAGTTCTGTCTGAAGGTAAACCATCAAGCAGTGAAAAAAACATGAAAAAGTACAAAATTCACTCTTTAACAGTGGTTAATTGAATGCTAAAGGCTGCAAGCAATTTAACTCTTTGGCATCCGGCTGCTTTCGGTAATTTTCAGAAAAAAAACGCCTAAATGCATGTGGCTTTGCGCAAGAATTTTTCCAGTCCAGTATGCTCTACAGACCCGGTAAAAGTCTCAAAAGATGTGGCAAGTCTTGTAGTCTGCACTCGAAAAGAAATTTTTTGCTTGGGAGTTGCGTTTTTTTTGTGAGTGACGTCATAAGTGGAGGACTTTTAGGCCACCTTGGCCAACTTTGCGTGGCCCTGGGCGCCAACCGTTAGGTGGTAGTATTTCGCTAAAGTTCTTACTGGAAACTAGGCTACAATCCGAGTCTTTTGATACTTTGGATGACCTGCTGGGGTTTCGTGTTCAAAAGTTGTGATGTAAGTTAGTAAAATTATTTGACTATTTAGCTAATTACATAATCAATTAATTTATTTATTTTAGATCAAAACTTTTGAACCAGAAACGCTAGAAAGTCGATCAAAGGCTGAAAAGACTCGGACTCGAGCCTAGTTTCCAATGAAAACTTCAGCGAAACACTTTGGCCTAGCCGTTAAGCCCCAGGCCAAGCAACATGAGCCAAAATGACCCTAAAACTACTTCACTTATGACGACAGTCACAAAAAATTCGCACCCCCCAACCAAAAAATTTTTTTCAAGTGCAATCTATTAGACTGGCCGATCTGTTTGAGCCCTTGAACAGCTCTCTAGCGCAATCGGCGGAGGAGGTAGGGCGTTGGTAAGGCAACCGAAAACTGCTGTTTTTTAGGCTCAAATTAAAGTACGAATATTTTATAGACCGGCTCTCAAAGTGTTAACAACTTCAAAATGAAACATAATTGCTTTTGTCAATTTGGTAAGAAAACCCAGTAAGAATAAATTTTCAAGTTTCCTTGATGTATGTTTTACTTGCTGCAACTAATGAGCTTACAGGATCTGTTGTTTGAAATGCCTTGTGAGTGAACGTTGTTCTTGCAGATAAAAGCTTTGATCTGAACTTCTACAGGTTGACGACAACGTAGCAAAGCTGTCAGTGTGTCCAACATTTAATCCTCTACTGCCAGCTCAGTTTCCAGAGTCACGTCCTTTGAACAGTGACCTGGTTCATCCTTTGGACCATCAATCTTGCTACAAAATCTGTCTGCGTTTACAAGAACATTTGGAAAAGTGTGCTGAAGCTGTCAAGTTTGATCAAGCTGCACTGATCGCAAAGATCAAGGTATTCTTTGTTCATATCCATTAGAAATCTATACTTTCATTCTCAAATTGTCACAATCTAGCAAAACTGACTTTGGAAAATGTGTTTGTTTCCAACTAGAATTCTATGGTGTGACATGTGCTGGTGTTGAAAAAAGCACCAAGGTATGCTACATAGCAACAATGTAAAGGACTGTTATTGTGTTAGTGCTTCTTTTGTGATCATACAGCCAAACATACAAGAAGTTCACCAGTCCTAAGCTTCTGTTTCAATGCTGCTTATAATGTTGTACCCAGGGATGGATTTAGGGATCACATGGTGTGATGTATTTGCCCGTTTCTCTGAAAAGCATGAAAGTATGCCCTTCTTGTGTGTAGTGTCTCCTCAAAATATATATTTTGTTGTGCCGACTTTGGTTCTACAACTGCCTTGGACCTTCAACAGAAATTAAAGCTTTTCCTACATTCTTCTAAAGAACAAATGGCATTGCGATCTTTTCACGCAATTTATAGCTCTTTCAGGTAGTTCAGAGGTTCTCTTAGTTAAATTTTTGTGATTTCTAGCGTTTTTGTAGATTTGTTTTTCAGATACATGCATTTTCATGCGGGACCCAGTCCCGTCACCATGGCAGGCTTTGGTGGGCTTATCCCCCCAAACAAAATTTCAAGTCACCCCAAATCACTGCAGTATTTGTCAAATTTTAGAATGTCAAAACCCTGCACAAGCATAAAGCCCCCCTGATGAAGACTTTCTGGTGATGGTTCTAGCGTAACCGTGTTGCCCCCCTCGAAAATATTGTCTAGCCGTCGATCTGATTACTTGTACGTAAACTCCTCTTTTGATAGTAACAGTAACCACATATTTTGTGAACCAAACAATCACAATCCATTAAGTGGCCACAGGGATTATTTGTATCATTTTGAAGTTGTTATTTTCCAGGCAATACAAAATAGTGTTTTAATCCTCTATGCCAGGGCTGGCCAAATCTGTTCTGTGTATGAGCCGCGTATCGTAAAACTCAAGTTACAAAGAGCTACAACAAAAGTCTCAAAACACAAATTTATTTGCAATCTACGCTTCTGTGATGCCATAATTCATAATTCTTTTTGAAACAACTTACAAAAGTAATACTGTATGGCACGCTAGCTACCGCAGTTCCATTTTACAATATTTCTACAGTTTACAATATAAATAAAAAGTAAGAAACAAATAATGATTTTTCATAAAGCGCAAAGAGCTGTATGCAAATGTTCAAAGAGCCACATGCGGCTCGCGAGCTGCAGTTTGGCCACCCCTGCTCTACACCATAGGCCGATGGTAAACAGCATGAAGACAAGTTTTGCGCAGCAGCGAATTATTGTTGCAACACCCTCAGTTAATCACATGAAGTTAGCCCAACATAGACACAGTTTTCCTAGTAACGTTTATGCGAAACTGTTCTAGCTGATTTAACACATATAGAGTCTCAACAACCAATCTCTGTTTGCAGGAAATCTAGTAAAAGCAACCAAACGTAGGATCCAGTGCTAACAATTTTGCTTTTCATCAGAGTTTTACAGTGTCTGGTGGTTTTGCGTTGTAGCGAGCATTTTATCAGAGGAAAATTGAACATCAATAAAGTGCCGTTTTTTCTTTTTCATTTTTTTTTATGTAACCGCTTTCATACAGACGGCTTGAATCTCTCTCACGCCCAGATGCACAGCATTGTCGTGTTGTTACTGTACTGATAAGAGTCTAGAGTAGACATTTGCATTTCCGCCTGTTTCAAGGTAAAGTGTGAAGTTATGCCTCTGCACAGTTTCACAAATTTTAGTTAACATTGCGTCGTCATAGGGATGATTTGTGCGGGACCCTAAGCCATGGCCTATTTGGCCCGTGCGTAAATCCGTCACTGGCTGTACCTGATGGTGACAGCTAATTTGGCCAAAATATACTTACAAGTCTTGAAAAACTATGGAAATTATGAAAGGAAAAAAATCAAACTACCGGAGCAATATAGCGTCTGATTACAGTGATTAGTTTAAGCTTATTGCTACTTATGATCTATTGAGTGACACTGCAAGCATTCGAGCATAACAAACAGATCTCTAGAACACCAAGTAGTGAATTATACAATTTTGCAGTTACTGTATGCTATGTGGCAGTAGCCTACCTATTTTCTCATCTTTTTTGGTAAGAAAGGTAGGTGTACTTGTTGGAGAAAGGAGAAAAATATAACTTATAGCAGCATTAGTGTTTATGTTGTTGCTGAGGAACAATTCTTAAGTGTTGAAATTTTTCATGTAATGCCTTGCAAGTAGTAAGAATGAATGTAGTGGATACAATGCTGATTTAATGTTTTGTGCATTCTTACTGCGTGAGTTCAAGCAATATTCTATTTGTGATTCAATGCAATTAGTATTTACAATCTAACAGTTGACATGATAAAAACCTGCATTCATTGCAGTTGGTAGCTGTTTCCTGTTGCACATGTGAATGCTCAACGCTCTTGTTTACCATTAGTCTATACCATGGGTCACCAACGTGATGCCCGCGGGCACCGAGTCGCCCCCAAGGATCATGTAAGTCGCCTGTGGGCCTGTTCCAAAACTAATATTAGCATGATTAATGTCTTCACATTAAGGAATATCAACACTAAAATAATTGAAGGTAAATTGAGCAAAATTTTATTTTATAAGTTTGTATCAAATTAGTAGCCCTTCGCATTAATCGGTACACAAGAAGTAGCTAGCAGTTTCAAAAAGGTTGGTTACCCCTGGTCTACACCAAACCATTTAACGCTATATTCACATTTGCTTCATATTGCAGTGTGTTGGAGGTTTTCTTGTATATTTGAATATAACTGAAAGAAGCAATTGACTTACAGTGCTACCGGAAAGTTATTAATCAGGGTTCCCACGCGGTATTGAAAGTATTGAATTTCAAAATCGGTTTTCAAGACCTTGAAAAAGTATTGAAATTGGACGAAAAAATGCTTTAAGTATTGAAAAAGTATGGAAATTCAAAATGAAAAAGAAATTTGAAGTATCTGAGCAGAGGTTTACTGAACGCAAGGCACTTCACTATTTATGCAGTGTTATGCAAGGTGCAAAATTGAGTTTCATGATTAAGAATTTCCAAAAATGAACAGAAGTAAAGATATTGAACTTTTTAAGCTTAGTATTGAAAAGGTATTCAAAAAGTATGGAAAATGATTTTTTTAAATGTGTGGGAACCCTGTATTAATGGACAAAGTAATGAGAGCCTTTTATTTTTCCTCATACTTGTTTTTTTTGGTCATAGATTGAAAGGTTTTTGAAATAACCGAAAAAAGTAAGTCATTTTGGTCAGAATGTCTGAAAATATGGTCTAGTGAACACTGCTACGGCGAGTTTTAATACAACTGTGAGACAAATGACCGAAATGATTCGGTGACTGAAGTTTCTCAGCAAAAAATGACTGAAATATCTCAGCGAAAAAAACAGCCTTGCACTGGCTTGCCAACTTCAAGATGTCAGGTCACGTAGTTGGAAGACTGACCTGTGCTCCTGCAACAACAGGTTGACTCCTCAACTAGTAGGGATGTATGTTGAATTGCAATCCACCTATGATGCACAGCATTTAGTTATGCATTTTATTTGTTATTATTATGGCCTATGTTGTTGCTTTACGATGATCTGAATAGCAAAGGCACGAGAACATCTGCGGAAAGTTCTTTCACAACACAATTGCAAGTACAGTAGTGTAACAACACAACAATTGTTCTTCCAGTGCCGTCAACGATCGCCCAGGCAGGGTTTTTAGGGTGTTGAAGAGATTGCCCATTTTGTGACTGCACACACTTGGTCTTCAACGAAGCTGTTCCAATGGCAAGGCAGGAGCAACACGACTGGATTCCGACAGATTGCATCTGCATTGTAGTTTCTCTGCTACACAGTCATTGCGCCAAACACTTGGCCAGACTGAAGCAAGTTACAATTTTTAAGGTCTTGATATGACCAGGCCGAGATTCGAACCACACTGAACTTTGACCTACCAGACACAAAACGAGCGTTCTAACCACTAGGCCACAAATCCAGTTGTGTTATGCAACACCACTAAGAATCCTACAAACATGGCCAAAAACATCATAAGATGCTTTGTTTATTTTAGGTGATTTAGCTATAGAACTTCACTAGGGCTAATTCAAATTTTACCTTGCTAAATGCCAAGGTATGTTATCTTCCAGAATGTACTTAATTATTTCGCATGGATCACCAAGATATATTCCAGAATGTACTTCACTTGTTTTTCTTCATTAAAGTCGCATACCTCTTGTAAGTACGCTCTGGAATGTCCAAGTTCCTTGCTTTTACAACAATTAAAAGCTCTAGGTTTTCTGCAGGCTTTAGAGGAATCAGCTGACCAGGCTCTGCTTTCATCTTTTTGCGATGATCCAATCTTGCACATATCTGTATTCAAGTAACTTCACTCCACAGGTGAAAAAAGCAAATAATAAATCGCAAATTTATAATAGGAAATAAATTTCATGTAAAACTATGCATCATCAGTCCTTACATCTGCAAGCAATGCTAACAGGTGAAACGTTGAAAGGGTAAAACAAGGGCAGGAAAAGCAAACCACTTCAAGAATGTAGTGAATAATTCACAAACACCAACTGCAACAATTAAAACTCGAAATTAAGTTTTGCTCAACAGAATGCATTCAACGAAGCTTCAAAACTTACCGCAATAGTAACATGAACTTTGTAAAGCCCAACACAAGCTACAATCATTAACACAATAGAATACGTTGTTCTCAGATAAATGCATTTAAATTTTATTACTTTGGGAAAGGTGTTGGGTCCATTTAAAGCTTGAAACAACATGCCCTATGATTCAGACTTTCTGAAGAATGTGTAAACCAAACTTGCATTTGTTGTGATGGCAACCAGACCTCAGCGCAGCATTTGAAATGCTGTGACTGGTGAGAACCAAGCAACAGCACTCTGGCGGCAAAAGAAGTTAAAACATGTCAATGCACACTGCAAAAGGAAAGCAAAATTTATCTCACGCAGGTAAGGATAATGTTTTGAATATTAATTTGAATGTCAAGTAGGTGATACCATTTATCGTCACATTTATCCAGCAAGTAAAAATTAGGTTGTTCAACAAAAGTAATGGTGGAAGCTTCATGCATCAGTGTTTTATTTACGGTACCGTGGAACAATGAATAGTGCCATGACAAAGCCACTTCATCTTTGTTATTTTTGCGATTGGGTCTGTTCCAATTACTGCAGTGCGATGTTGTTCTTAGTTTAGCCGACATATTGTTTTTGGCATATCAAACAAGTCAGTGCATAAATACCATAGTTTGCACATGTCAAGTTTTGGTTGAGCAGGAAAGTTTTAGTTTTGCTCATTATTTATGAAACATCTGGTAGCATTGGTTTGCTGTGTTTCCCATAGCAACAAATCAAGTACACAGTGGTGTCAAGGTCCTGACACACCCTTGACACTCCTCATCTTGCTTAAAGCAAGGTGCTTGTAGTTTGTAAATATTTGCCTAAGGTCTCTTGTAGGTTATCATTGCCTTAGGGTTTAAGTTATCAGGTGAGGGAAAGATGAAGCCCAAAACCTGTGGCCGTAGCTTTTCTTCCCCCCAAATTGATGCCATTGCTATCATGTCATTAGTCATGTTCAAAGGGAAGTAAGAGCAAATCGCTTTTTCTTTTAGTCGGTTTAAGCTGCTGAGGTAATCTTCTTTCCTTCTGTTAAGATGCCTCAATCTTAATTGTTTCACCAAATAATATTGACTTGAATGTTGACTTTGGATGGTTTGATTTCCTGTTAATGAACTGCCTTCCCTCTGCTGTGGGTTTTACAAAGTCATTGCTTTTGTTGCACAATGTGGTTTGCATCTCAAGAGACTTTTTCTCTTCCTTCATCTCAACTTGATGCAACATTTCTCCTTTAGCATGGTGTTAACCCTGCAAGGAATCGAAAAGTCACTATTGATTGGAGAGGTTTCAGCCATTACTCGCCATCTGATGGTGCTAGAAAGCTAATCGAAGCATCAAAACATGCGGAAACTTCATTTTGAAAATTGGGCACTTTTGAGATTGGATTTGTTTGGCATAGCACATTGTCATGAGGTGGTCCCAATGAAGTTGTGGGGGCCTGTGAAAAAATTGCAAGTGCCAATTTGCTTGTTTTTTATTTACAAAAAAAATCCAAACTAAAATCTGCTTTTTTGAAGCCTTGATCCTCTCTAGTACAGTGGCTTCAAACTTTTTGCCAGCGTGGACCCTTTCACTCCACTCAAAAGTCAAAACTGCTACGGTCCCTTTGTTTTGTCAACATTCTTATAATTAAACTGAGAAATTATATTTAGTGATTGCTTTGTGCGTGCACCTCAACCACCCCAGCAAGAAACAAATTTCAGGCTTTGGTCTGCCGCCAATTGTTGTCACCAAAATCAAATAAAAAAGGTCAGTCGACTTGCAACATGAACATGGTTACACTACATTTGTGGTGCGTTTAAGCAAAGTGATGGTCCAAATGGGCAGATAAAAACTACCAGGTTTCCTTGAATGGATTTTGGTTGCAATTCCCAAAACAACAAATATTCAATTAATCCCCTAATGGATTAACCAATTATCAATTTTTGGCCATAGTTTTTGAACCAGAAACACTAGAAAGCCAATCAAAGGCTCTAAAGACCTGGATTATAGCCTAATTTCCAACAAAACTTGAGTCAAAAAGTTGGTTCTTGCGTTTGGGTCCCAGGGCTAGGTAACCTCAGCCAAAAATGCCTACACCTACCCCATTTTTGACGTGACCCACAAAAATCCCAAAATCCCAACTAGAAGACTAGCCACAACTTTTGAGGGCTTGAACAGCTCCCTAGGTCAGTCACCTGGTGAGTTATGGAGTTGCAAATTGGCATCAAAACGATGGCTCCACGTGGGATTTATAAGTACGAATATATCGTATGTCTGTGCCGAAGGCTTCAAACAAAGTGGATTTATGCCTATAAAATGCCAAAAACATTGGAACCTTGGTTTTTGTCAGTCATTGACCAATTTTTTTTCATATGGCTGAAAAAAATGTCAAGACAATTCATCCGTTATGCTTTTTCGAGTTATCAAAAATATCAAAAAATGAAAAAATAAACAGACACTTATTTCGCACAAATACTGCAAAGTCTCCGCTAAAACAGCTTGGCACTTATACAACTTTGACAATAAGCCTGCCTTGACACTGAAAGTATTAATAACTTCTGGATTTATTTATCTACTCTGTGAAGATTGGAACATGAGGAATGTTGATAACAGCAATATTGCCTGATGCTTCACAAAACACCTGCAAGAAGTGAAGTTTTAAAATGGTCACCAAATTGGAGTTGTTTCTTCTTACCGCATTGCTCATGCAGATTGATTGAAAATTTACCTGTTGTTGAAAGAGCAATAAATCTTTCAAGTGTCCACATATATGTGTCTGTTGTGAAAAGTGAAACAGTTCAAATCCATCAAATCATATGTGTGCATTTTGGAAGCTTGCTTAAATGCAATGCTGAAGTCTAAGCTAAATTGCTTTGCTTCAGTTGCAAAACCAATTTCAAATTACTTGACTGTTTATGAGAATGATGTACCTGTTCTTCCATTCATCGACATTGATCTTGAAACACTTAGAAAATTCTTGAAAGATCCAAAGATACAATTGAATGAGCTGAAACAGTAACCAAATTAATGGCAAGTAACATCACGAAAACTAAAAATTATAACCACAAATTCCACAAAGATAACTCAAAATTTGACCTTGGTTTTTCTGATGACACAATCCTTCATGGTTTGGACCATGAAAGAAAGTCAGTAAATGGCAAATTATGAAGTTTTGTTTGTTATACAAAAAGATATCCCACCAGTAGAACATTTATTGTCAAAAAATATTTTGCAGCACAACACTGTATAGAAAATGGCTTGCTTGTATCCCAATAATCCATGGAATTCTGCAAAGAACAGAAACTTGAGCAAAATCAAAGTAATACTTGACCGACTATCTTGAGCTGGATATCGTTCAAGAGCATGATTGTGATGTTATTTTAAAACTGGTTTGATGATTTTTTGACCTTGACCCAGCATTTCCAGATTTTGTTAATTTTTTCTGGAGAGAATCAGCTTTTAATTGCTTTTTTCTCTCGCATATCTGCATGATGGCAACAACGTTTGTGAACTGCGGTTGTGGCCTATTGTGAAGCTCTTGCTACTACTGTCAAATGGCCAAGTGACTGTTGAATGAGGTTTTTCTCTGAACAAAAACGTGTGTGGTGTTAATTCATGTGATTCACACCTATTGCAAGAGGGCTGTTAAGGATTACATTACTGATTTGGGAGGTTTTGGGAGGATTATAAAATTTCACGGTTAGGAGGGAACTCCTCGTCGCCACATGTGAAGCAGGTGGCCGATGCTTTGTACAACTTGTTGCGAATAAAGAGGCTGAGAAAAAGGGGGGAAACTCAGAGAAGAGCAAGAGGTTTGAAAAGGAAATTTCAGAAATCAAAGTGAAGAAACAAGGAATGTAGGAGAATGCGATTGCACTTCAAAAAGCAGTCGAAGAACTGAAAGAAAAAGCAGACTATTTGGGCCCGTTGACCCTACATAACAGCCAATAAATCTATGAAAAACAACAAGCATCGAACAAAAACCTGATGCTGATGTTGATAAACAGCTTAAAGAGAAGATGTGAATTAGGTAGTGCTGAGTAGTTACATTCAGATGCAGTAATCGATGGTACAAACTGTTAACTAGTTGTGTTCTTGTTTCATTTTTGCTTGTATAGGTGTCCAGATGCAGTTTTTTAGTGTTTCGTTGCCTTTGTGCTGGTTCTCATTCAAGTATTTTTGGTAGCTGGTGTTTGTGTGTAGACAAAACGTACCAAGTTGAATGCTTTCATTGATATTGATGCAATCAACATTGAGCCGTTTGTTTGTTCTTTGCAAGTTATCAGTTTTGCTAAAGTTAAAAAATAAAAATAAAGATAATGATGGCATTGAACGTTTTTCATTTAGTAGCAAAAGTGCATGGAAAATGATTTTCAAAAAAGCGTAGGAGCCCTGATTAACGAATATTTCTCTACCGATTCGCTGTGGGACGGGCATTTCAGAGGTGCCTTTTTTTCAGGATTTGGATCGCGTCGCGCATGTTGTTATGCAACGCTACACTGAAAGACAACGAGCCCACGCAAAACACGCCGAACATTCGAGAAAACTTGACGAAATTTCCGCAAGTCTGACGAGACTGCGTGCGAATCTCGACAACGTACTCACTCGAGTTGATGAACTGAATATGCTTTTGCCTGAACACGAAAGACTAGAAAACTTTTCTCTTCTTTAAAGCAACGATATCCATTTGCTGAGAACAGATATATCGGGTGAGTAGCTCCATTAATTTGCAGATGTGCATTAAAGCTGTAGTGTCTGAGCGTCCGAACACTGTGATACGAGTTCGAGCTCAACCCGTTGCAACGCTGAGGTCTTGTCTTGGTTAGAACAACACCTGTAGCTTCTGTTTTCAGTTAGTTGCAATAGTACAGCGACCTGTCCTTTTCCTGGGTTAGCCTGTTGATTTAACGGACCAGCCAGCAGATACATTGGTCAAACCGGATCCGTTTGGCTTTAGTACTATATTCCGAGGCAGAAGCAAAAGCCAACACACGTCGCGGTTGAACAACAAGGAACAATTGCATGCAAACAGTTTATTATGAGCAGTGGTCTCGTCTGGTGTTTTTCTGAGAGTTCCTTGATCTTTTTGTTTATCAAGTTTATGCTAGCATGAAAAATAAATTTCAAGGTAGATAATTATGCGTTAAGACTTATAATTTTGCGTTAAGACTGGTTTCATCCTGTACAAAAAGATAGGAACCGTTAAAGATATCTGAAACCCTTTTTCAGACGAAGATGATGCAACAATATTAGTGAAAACGGTAGTTAAGCATGTTTATTTTGAGGAAGTGTCTATTTTGCCTCATGAGGCAAAAGCACTGCTGAAGCGCTTTTGCCTTCAACCGAAAAAATTGGTTGAAATAGTGACGTGACAAGAACGGAACGTATGACCTGCTTAGTTCACCACAACATCTGTAGCGGCTTAGTCCGATGGATGAGTGTTGTCATGGTTTCATTGCAGGCAAGGGGCTTATTGTCTGCTTTGCTGAAGTGTATGCTAAAGTCTAGCCCTTGACTCTTTGCACATCGTACTTGTCACATGATCTTTGTAACCAGCTGTTGACTCACGAGGCAAGATAGACACTACTTGTTTTTAATTCATCGTTTGTGCCTTACTTTCCTGCGTTGCAAGTGTTTCTGGCGAAATCATCGATCTGTCGAACCTACCGTTCGTAAACAGCCACTGCTGTTTCAAAGTCAGCAAACATTTTCATATGACGTTAATTTTAAAATCATCAGTTTTGAAGTGCGATTTGTTTGCAAGTTGGGGAGCTATTTCACAAATGGTTTTCTTTCAGGCAAGATGCAAATTAATGTCGTTCGCGTTGCCATCGCGACATCACGACTTCGTCCGAGTGCATCTGCTGCTCGCTTGAAAACCCCGTTGCAATGCAACAACTGGGACCATCCTGTCCACCACCGTCAGGTTTTTCGCTATTTCAGTCTAACGATGGATCGCATGAATGCAGAAAACCAAGATAATGAAAAGATAAACCCAGTCAAAGGTAGTTTGTGTTTTGACATCGTTTGCTTCTTATGCAGCATGCCTTCTGATTGAACTGTTGCAGTGTTGATATGTATATTTCATCAATGTTGGTGACGTGTGGTATTCCCTCGTTTTTTCCTTTATTTTTCAAAGTAGTGCAAGGGTCTGAACCGCTGCCGGCGCAACGCAAAGTCTGCTGGTTATTGACTGTGTTGGTGGTCGGAGCAAAAGTGAATGCGGTTTAATCAATCGGTGTTTCGACTGAAAGTCGAAACTTTGTTTGCTTCTTACTGTGTTGCATCAAAATCATTGTATCTGAATGAGATTGCAGGACTAAGGTATATTTATGCAAAATATACTATCTATCAAAACTTGCTGATTGAATCGACTGGAATTCGAGGAAACTAATTACTTAAATTGTTGCAAAAAAATTTGAGAGTTTTGATACGCGGAAGTTCTAAAACAATGTCAAATATATGAATCTTGCTTTGTTGTTTTTAACAAAAGCGCCAAAACGTTGTTTTGCGTCCACATAATTTCTGCAATCCTTGCTGTTGTCTCATAGTTGGTGGCGCAAGCAGGCATCACGGTACGCTGGACGTTGCTTCTGCAATGAACTAAAATCGCGTATATTTCAAATCAGATGATGACAATTCAATGAAAGAAGTCAAGAAAAGAGTCAAGCACCGAGACTTCTCTCAGAAATACACAGACAACAACACGATCACAGCCATACAGGCAATGCAGGAGTACATGCTTTCGCCAAGCGACCTGGACAAACTACACAAAATTAGCGTCCGCAGTCCGTACGTGGGTTCGAGCTCACCTATCATGGTATACCTGGAAAAAGACGTGAAGGATTTGGCAACCAAGGTATCATTATCTTTTTCTCCCTGTTTCGCTGCAATGAGCGATGGGTGATATGTGTGCTCGGCAGTACTGACACTGATGTAGCAATCTTGGAGTTTCATGTCCATCTCGGTCTTCTGTTTGTAAAATCCGTTTGAATGGATCCATTCGATCAGGTTTACTGATTTGCGGAATTGATCGTCACACCAAAAATATACGTGCTGAAAAAAAGAAGTCACGTGATCGTGAATGTACAGATGCAACTTGTCATTCATGCTGTTGCCAATCCTTGAACAATGTTTGTCAATTTTAACTTAAAAATATATTTATTCATGATCTTTTCCGTTTGAAACCTTGTCAGTGATTGAAGTCTTCTAACACGATCTCCGCTGGGTGGCGTCACTGGGTTGTCGCACAAATAAGCGATGTTCCCCCAAAACATCTACATCGTTATCTTTTGGTTTTGCCTGTGATGCTGTCAAGAAATTCACTTTCTTCGCAAACTGGTGTTAGCGCTTTTCAGCGCTGTACACATGTTCTTCAAAATTTGCGGTTTGTTTCGGTTTTATTGCGGGTTGAACTTGCGTTGAGTTTTAGTTGCAGCTCTTGCAAACTATGTTCCTGTTTATTTTTTTTTAATATGACTGCGGTGATTGTTCCGAAAATTTGTTTCATAAGATTCTTGAGCGTCAAACCCAGTATCGCGCTGTCGTTGGCGTCTTCTGGTTGGGGTTCAAAGTTCGGCTTAAAAAGTGGGGTTAAAATACAAATCCCCGCTTCGCTGCTACAGGTTTGGGGCAGCGAGGAAGCCCTGGAACGAGAACGGAGAAGGGTGAAAAAATTTCAAGTGAAACAGAAAAAAAAACTACACGGCGCTTATCAAATCGAGGTTGGGAGACTGAGACGACTGCTGAAGAGCAGCCAAGGCAAGGTCGTCCTCTATGCTGCTGCGGCGTGAGTTACTCTGATGTTGTTACTCTGATACTCTGATGTTGTTGCTGAAAATAGGATGTGCGCAGGTCGCGAACTCATTGATCGATATTTATCTGTTTAACTTGTATCTTGTGCGTCAGTCTTCAATTACGAAACAGTAGTTGTATTCTTACCTGTCTGGGTTTATTTGTTCGGTCACAGACCGACGTTTTTTTTCAAATGACCGAAAAAGATTGAGCAATTTAGGCTGGTGATTACTGCTATGGCCAGTTTTAATGCTATTATGGAACAAATGACCGAAATTTCTCAGCGAAAAATACAACCCAGGCTCCTGCCCTGTTGGCCCGAAACCGCGTGGCCATTGGGGGAGGAATCGCTCCTTTGCGAAAAATAGGGGAAAATCGATTTGATACCAGAATTCGGCAAAAATTTACAAAGCTGGCTGAAAGTTTGCAGATGAGCTTGGTATTTTTTCTATACCCATTTGTATCGATCAAAATCGTAAACATTGTTTTTTACAAGCTTGTTGATTGTGAAAGTTTTGAATTCATGGAAATTGCAAATTCCACCATCTTGCTTTTGTTTCGCCTGTGAGTTTCGTACAATTTTTAGAAATTGTCGATTTTAGAAATGCGTTTATTCGCATAAAAGTGATTTGATTTTGTTCAGTGCAAAAACACTGAGTGCTTTCATTGTTTCTGCTTAGCAACGCTTCTATCTGCCTTTTCAAATTCGGTTGTTTCGTCACAACGCGATCGGCGAGCATGTTCTCGGAGACGTTGCACTCGCTCGCAGACACTTGTAACCAATTGCTGCTTTTATGGGGAATCAACGAATCACTGAAGGTAAGGAGCCCTGTGATTGGCTGCTTACCGAAGGTAGGAGCCCTGTGATTGGCTGCTTACAGCGCGTCCCGGGTCGTGAAGACCTAGCTGTGCTGATCTTTATGTGCGATACGCTTCGAGCAAGACTTCGCGAAGATAATGACCTGAATTGTTGAGATGTTGCACTTCGTTTCGATAGCGTAGAACAGTGGTTCTGAAACGGGGGGCACGCCTACCCAGGGGGGGCGCGAGCCCCTTACGCGCCCTGCAACACGGAAAGTTTGATGAATGAATTTACCAATAAATACATTTGTTTTTGCAGTTTATTTAAAGTCAGTGGGGCTTGAAACAAAGGACAATGGCATTGGGGTGGGGTGGAAAAAAAGGTTAAGAAGCACTGCCTTAGAATTTCTGGACAGTTGCGAAAGCGAACGACTTTCTCCCGAAAACCATTCTCGTCCCAACTTTCCACGACAGCAAGCTCGTAATAATGGTTTCACTGCAAGGTGAACGACCGAGATTTTAAAAACGCGAAATGACAAATCTGACATTATTGAATGCTGGAAACTACGTCATGGCTTCTGTTTGTTTACCGCACAATGCGACTGTTATCTACAAACAACGCCGCGAAAACACCAAGACTCACACTTTTTCCAGAATCCTGACGATGAACACCCGTACGGATACGGCAACATGCGGCACATCATGTCGCTCATATCCGGAGTGGGTATCTTCTGCCTGGGGTGCGGGGTGAGCGTTTATCACGGGATACAAGTGCTCCTCAACCCCGTCGCAGGGGCCCACGTCACATCCGTTTCGGTAATGTCGTCTTTTGTGGATTTCTTGTGAAAAAAAAATCGCGCTGAAAAACTTTGAAAATTTATGGAATTTCTGCTCCAGTGTTTCAGAATTCATGAAAACGTTCGTTTTTTGGTCCTCGAGCGCGGTTAATGTGAAATGTGCTGTGAGTTATTTTTTCATGAGGTTTATATTGTTTTGACAAGTCAAGTTTGGCCTTTCCAAGAAAATCTTACAGTTTTTGTGAATCACTTTAGTCAGCGAAACCGAAGTCGTGCGCTTCACCGTTTTGTGCTGAGTCAAGACTTCATTTTGTGCTGAGTCACCGTGGCTCAGTCCGGGCTCAATCGCTGCTCGATAACGTGCTATGTTTGGAAAACAGTGTAAAAAGTTGACAGAGACAACGATTCGTAGCAAATGTCACCCCATCTACGCATTGCTCGTAGTGCTGCGTCACATGCTGTGTTACGTCACAAGCGCTTCCTTCTTTCAGTCTTTCGCTGTCCTCGCCGGTTCGGTAATGATAGAGAGCGCCTCCCTGCTCGTCGCCATCAACGAAACGAGGAAAAACGCGAAGATCCGTCGTCAGTCCTTCTGGGGATACGGTGGGTTGTGTTGAGGTCCATGTCACTTACTTGTGTAAATAGCATCGCGCTCAAACATCTCGGCCGTAAATCGTGCTTCGAACAAACAGTCACCGCCCAGTGCTGACAAGCTGTGCACTGTGATGTCACAGCGCGACTTTGTTGGGTCGCACGCACCAGCCAAACCTACTGTGTTCAGGCATTGTCAAATGCCCATTATAAGCAAACGAGAAGTGCAGAGGTTGTTTTAATCGAAATAGTTCGACAAAAAAACAAAGTTGCACCGAAAAGCTTTGAAACAGTCGAACATGTAGTTGTTTGCTCAATACGTACTTTCTTTTCTTGATTTTATGGACTTTTATTCGAAAGTATCAAACTGTTTACGTTTCGCGCTGTAGAGCAATCAACAAGCTGTGTTCTAATGTCAAAGGTATGAATGTAATTCGCACCCAACGTATCTGATAGCGTCAATAGTTCTGACAATCCATACTTTGCCCGCTTTCCAACCTTTCTATCATTCCCAGTGAGGGAGGCACACGATCCAAGCACAAACGTCGTCCTCCTGGAAGACTCAGCTGCCGTCATCGGACTGGGCGTCGCTGGAGGCGCTCTTGCGCTTACACACGTCACAGGTGGGCGCTGTTGGGGGAGAACGTGGTGATTTGAGCGTCGCGATTGCAAAAGAAAGACATCCATGGAAGTCCAGTTGTTTTTTGTTCAAATACTGTTGGTACTTGAGGCACGCATCAAGTAACAGTCGCGTGTATTGTCCCTCATGATTACCCGGGTCTTCGTGAGACATCAACTTAGTTACAAACCTTCTTCAGCGCCCCAACCGATGCGTCTCCCAGTGATTTGAACTACATATTTTTAACTTTTTACTATTGTTAAGAAAAGGCGAAAATAAAAATACGTAATCAGCACTGACGTCACGTTCGTGGCTTTTTGTCGTCTTTTCATGAACAGTCGCCATCAGAGGTCGCGATATATCGGCCATTCACGGACCGATAGCCGATGACCGATAATTCCAGAATTTTTAAATCTTGTTTTCTGTTTCATTATCGAAAACATATTGCATTTTATGCCTTAATCTTTTTTTCAAAAACTTCAAAAATCAGGATTTATGTACGAAATGTTTTCAAACTGCATCAATTTCAATATTTTGCTATGATTTTTAATGAATCTAGTTAATGATGATGGTTTTGTTTCGGCTGCGACGATCGATGCATGCTCCATGGTTCATCTTGTCTGCTTGTTTATGAAATAGCCGTGCTTCAAGACGGTCTTGACTTGGTTCGTTGTACTTTCTTGAGCAAGTTGTCTGCATACGTGAGGAATATAACAGCGTTTTGTCAACGCCTACTGAGGCCGATACAATTGGTCGTTTTGGCTGATACCGATATATCGGTAAAATCCAAATATCGATCCGATATATCGGTCTATCTCTCGTCATGAAGACGATATTTGTGAAAAAAACTAAAGAAGGAAAATGCTGTGAATAGATTTGAGAATAAAAAACATGTTTGCCAGGGTTCTGTGCAAGGCGTCGGTGAATATTTGTCAAAAACTCGCATTTTTTCATTTGAAGATATGAACTTTGCAGTAGCATTAAGTCGTTGGGTGTGCTGGTGAAACAAACTTTGCGTTTAGGTTTAATATCTCGCGAAGCACAGGAATGAAAACCCCGCATACTTGGCCTGTTCGACGCTTTCCAACACAACAGCAGTTTCAGTAACGTGAACCCTGCTTGTCAATGTCTGTTCAACTACTTCCCCGAATAAAATGTTACCAACTTCTTTGTTTCAACAGAACTGAACAATTTAAGGATTCTTTTGCCAGTAGGTGGCGGTAGACTACGCCGCTGAAGCAACTTTTAACAATTAAACATCTCTGCGGAAATTCTTAGTTCTATTCAACATACTGGTCGTTTGCGAACCGATGAACTGCGTGGTTTTGTCGTGAAGGTGAAAAAGGTCGAGGAGCTTTTTTCAAAACCGGGGTTCATGAGTTGGACAACAAAGGGTTTTCAATTAAATTAAGCCAGTGGGGTGCAAGTTTCTAACTGCAGCATCCCTCAGTCAAACGCATTTAAAGACTTATTTAAACTTATTTTGCAGAAACTTTTTTTATTTTTTTAACAAAAAACTGTAATTTGTAAAATTTTTTTTTCAATCCTGCTTTGAAAGCTGGTTCAGTAAAACTGCTTCGATGATTTAATCGCGTATTTTGACCTCAGGTAACCTTATGTATGACGGCATCGGCTCTATTATGGTTGGCGGACTGCTGGGATTGGTCGCCTCGTTTCTAGTGACAACCAATGTCAACGCTCTGATTGGCCGATCGATTTCCCCTGAAAGAGTCGAAAATCTGAAGCAAGCGCTCGAAGATGACGTAGTTGTAAGGTGAGCGCGGATTGGTCAAGATGGGAACGTCACAACTGCATAAAATCAGCTACTGGCGCATGTTGGCGACGCATTGTGCTCAGCGCCTGCTAGCGGTGCAATAGTGAAGCAATCGCTTACAGTTGCTTGTTGCAAAGCGTTCTGAACATTTTTGCTACAACGATGAACTTGAACAGGCCTGTGACAACTGCTTCAACTATTAATTAAATAAAATACCAGCACACTGCTGGCGATCTGCTGGTGAGAAGCGGATTTTCTGACGAATTGGCCGTTTACTTCACGCTCGCATTGCACCGTGGTCGAAAATTCTTTTCTGCTTAATTCGTTTCTTTTTTCAGAAAAAAATTGCGGTGGCTGCTCTAATGCGTAAAACTAATTTTTGAGAATTGCCAATATTTGCCAGAGTTGTAAATAAGTCAGTCTTCCAAGTGAATCAACAATTTAACAACCTTTTTTAAAGCAAAAGTAGCAGTTAATTAGTTCATTCCCTTGCTCTGCAGGAAGGCAGATGTTTGCAAACGCTGGTCTGCAAAAGTATCATTGGTCTCAAATATACTGTTCAGCTGCACACTGATCGACCATACCATATAATTTGCTGAAACACTTGACCATACATCACAGAGGGGTTTATGACGTCAAGGCCACGCACCTGGGGACAGATGAGTTCAAGTTCAAAGCGGAAATCGATTTCGACGGTCGCGAAGTCACTCGAGCGTATCTTTCCTCTGTCGACATGGAGCAAGTGATGCGTGAAATTCGCGCCGTTCAAACAGTGGTTAGTGGTTGCTATGGGCAACGATAGGTTTCCTGTGTTGATTTTAAAACTACGTCAGTTACTAGTTGAATAAAAGTGCTTCCTGGTAAAACATGTAAGTAACGTTGTTTCATCTTTTCATTAAATTGTCGTAATTTGTAGGAGGAGCTTGAGCAAGTTCTGCTACGGTACGGTGAACACGTGATTGACACCTTGGGAGTGCAAGTCGACCGGATCGAGACTGAACTGAAGAAGAAAAACAAGGACTTACGTCACATTGACCTCGAAGTTTTATAGCGTCACGCCTCGCTTGTCGTGGCGTCATTCATGTGACGTAGTCTTGAATTTTTCATGAAGGCGTTTGTGACGTGCTTGCCCGGATTTGTGTGACGCGATCAATTACGTAACATATTTCCAGGCAACGCTTGATTTTTTTCCACCCCTCCCAGGTTCATTCCGGGGCTGTTCTGTCCCTGAAACAAGACCCCTTGGCCACACTGTCCCCTAAACGCGAAGTTGATAAATATCCGGGTCAACTTCAGTTTTATTCATTACCTCCTCCAACAGATATTGTGTTCGTTTCTTGACGTAACAATTCACAAAAGTTGATGCAGTTGTGTCTCAAAACACTCAACATGTCGGACATCTTGTTGACGAAGGGTCGTGTATTTTGGGGCAGAAGGTGAAAATATGATCCTGTTTTAAGCTTTTTTCGCCGAACTCTGTTGAATAATCCCTGTATGAGAGTTACCTGCAAATCACACATCTGCGGCAATGTTGCCAACCATCATATAATAAATGCACCCCAAGATTAACGCATCTTCAATCACTGCCCAATGTGAACGAACGTGATGCAAATGTTTGAAAGGAATGAATCGATGTTCCTCTGCAGTCTTCGTTATGGAAAATGACGTCAGTTCCGGGTCTTGGTGGCCCCAGCTCAAGGCAAAACGCCAGTTGCTGGATCCAACAAGTTCACACCATTTCAACCAATCATCATGAAAGCAACTCGAATATAAGACTTACCTTAAACACAAAGATGCAATGTCCGATTCGTCAATACTTGTAGCGTCATCCGTACTCCCGCCCGCTTTTAATTCTTCGTTCTAATCGAAACTATTTCGTTTGTTTATATTTATGTTTGACTGACGTCAGAGCGCGTGAGTTGTTCGAAGGATTGCGTCACTTCTTTGTGTCTCTATGTAATGTATGCTTGTTACGCAACAGAGGACTGTGTTGCGTCACGGCGTAAGAAGATCGTAGTTTCTGTTGCAAGGCTGGGCTTACTCATAGTGCTGGCGTCAATCTACTGTCGCGTCATGATGGAAGCTGAATAGGCCTCGAGAAGACCTGCGATTGAAAAACAAAAATACCGGACGTCAAGTCTTACTTCGCAGCAGCAGGGGGGGCAACGAGCTGATATTTTTTGGGAGGGGCACAATGTTTGTAACTTGTACCGAACAACTAAACATGACTGAACATTTAGGGATTTAATTGTCTGGTTGCAGGCATGCTTCGCCGTTTTCACTTTTTTGCGATACCATCATGCTTTCACTTGGACAGGAAGATCTGTGGTGACCACACTTCAGTGTTTTCACTTTATAAAATTGTCGATGATGATACAGTAGAGGATGTTAAACAAGCCATGATATTGCCAGTAGTGGCTTAGCATTGTTCTATAAACTTTCAGACAGGCCATGCTTGATGTTTGCTAATACAAGTTTGGTTGTCTGGCGATCAATGCGCTCAGAAAAGAACTTGCTTCGTCACTGACTGTCCCTGATGACCTTTCCATTCAGAACAATGCGAACAGAGGATCTAATAACCGGAAAACAAAGGTTATCTGTGTACAAATGGATGAGAAAACAGTAACGAAGAGTAAAAAATATAGATCAACTCAATGTCGGTTTTGTTCGTTGATCAAAACGCGCATCAAGGAGAGAAAAGTGCTAAGATTAAAACATTTTCAGTTTGTTTTGGTTTGAATCTATCATATCTGGTTTAAAGTTTCAGCAGAAGAAACAAGTAACAGCCCGACGCTGAAAACGGGATGGGGATGTTTTGTCCCTTTCACCAAATAAAAAAACATAATGCGTGCGCTTTTAACCCTCTAAATCGAAAATTGAAGTGGGTCTGTTGTGTGTTATGTTTAAAAAACATGCCAAAGTCTGTTTTATATTTGTAAACACAAATGAGGTTAAAGAATGTTGTAGAGTCAGATTAGTGTATGTTCAAGCTTTTAGAGCATACCCGAATGTGACAAAAAATGCTAGCATCACGACATTTGATGTCTTGATTAGAAGCAACCTGTTGAGCATTTGTTAAACCATGCAGTTATTTGTCCAACAACATTCTTCTCATCTAGCTTCGATTGTCTGATGCTGTTTACCAATCTCTATTTTTTCCCAATACCTAACGCTTATATATGCATGACGATGACCACATGTAACAGATGCTGTTGAGTTCGTCTTGGCTCCTCAACATAGAACGTATTATGATCCTGAAATAGCTACGAAAGGAGACTTCGATAACTGAAGAAAGCGACTCAGAAGTTTACTGATGAATTTACGTGAAGCCGAACATTAAAACAACGACTAAAGACCTTAACTCTCTAAAATATTGTTATGTGTACCTATCTGATGCATTTGTACTTCGCACATTATTATGAGTCACCTTTTGAAGAGAACAACTTAAAACTTTATAGAAATCATTACATTGAAAAATAATTTCAAATTGAAAATATAATTGATAACGAAAACGTATACAAATATTGTATTCAAATATTGATTCGAAACTTTAGCAAATTGCGTTTGACCACTTGTGTCATTATTGCACTGCGTACTACTCGAAATTTGTCACGTGACCGTGATGTCGCACCTCACGTGTATATAAAGAGCGGAATCACCAGGTTCATCATCAGTTGAGATCTGGGATTCCAAGCTTAACAACTGAACCAATCACGGGCCTTGCCGCATTGGCCTGGTGCAAATAGACATATCAATGGATTGGGTTACCAAAACGAGATTTACGATTCAGTGGCTATGATGCTACTGACAATTTGTGCTCTCTCCTATGAAAGAATAGAATGCGGATTAACCCCTTTCACTTGTAATAATGCATGTGTACGTTACAGTATATTATAAACCCCTGTTGAAGTAAATATCGCAATGCTTAAAGTTACCAGAATAAAACCATGAGTGAATACAATTTTGTTGTGATAAACTGAGCGATGTCGAGCAAGACCGGCGGGTCCAGGTTTCTTAATTAACTTGGGCGTGCCATGGACATTCCTATTCACCAGTGCTCTCGCGGAATTGACCTAAATGTGTAGTGGTTCTCTTCTTTTAGAAGTGGACTGCCACAGTGCTTTGCTTCTGTGTTTGTTCCTCAATGTTGAATGCGTGCATCAACCAACACATACCCTGTAACGCGCCGCGTAAAAGTAGTTTTGCGCATTTGCGTTCTTAGACTGCCCATGTGATCATAGGCGTAGACAGGGGGGCTGTGCCCTCACGAATTTTTAGAATATCTACTCATGCTTTGAGTGGCGGTGTCTCAAAAAAAATACTGTTGATCGCCCAGAGTCCAAATGTTTGGGCCCCCCAAATTTTTGGGTTGGCTGCGACACTGCCTGTGATATGGAACATGTGGTCGGGCGTCGGAAAGATGTGGGGGACAACATCGAATTTTTCCAGGGGGTGCATTCACGATAAAATTTCATTTTGCCAACTCGAAACCAACAAAAATATTTTGCTACAAAAATGAATAAGATAATATCAAAATCCATCGAGGCCTTGTCCTCTCTAAATGCCCTCCGATGCGCATTGCCACGTGTCTGAGCCAAACACGCAGTCTCGTCGCCACGGGGGGTTTTGGTGGGCCAAGCCCCCCAAAATTGAAATATGAAACACTATAAATCTGTGGAGTTTTGTCAATTTTTAGGATGTCAAGCACCTCTGCACAAACGTAAAGCCCCCTATTGAAGACTTATTGGCGACGGTTCTGCAAACACGTAAATAAAAAGAAAAAGCCACTGTGTTTGGTAGGATCGGACAAAGACCAACCAAGTAACAGCGCAATTATCTCTTCCTGCTATCCATACTTGCTCAGATCGTTTTCTCAGAATGCGATCGGTTCGTTCATGCAACTTGAGGATTAGTGCATCGTTATCGATAAGCATCAAGTCGTTGCTGCCATCCTAATGGAAACGATTGTACAATTACAGCGTCGGAGACAGGTTTTACTTCCACGTTGGATGCAAGTTATTAGCCATAATTTACGCTCTGCTTGCCTCGCTGTCGCTTAACACGTTAACGTCAATGTTAGAAATGGTTCTTCAAAAGCAGTGATGGAGTCTCGAGACTTGGTCTCGGTCTCGAGACTCGTCTCAAGACCCAATATTGCGAGTCTCGGTCTCGAAGGCTACAGGTCTCGGTCACAAACACATTGCCTTGAGACTTTGAATATCGCAAAGAAATGGCTTAGCAATACTTCCATAATTCAACGAGTTTTTTGTTTGTTGTATTTGCAAGTAAGAAACAACCAAAACAGGTCGGAAAAATGCCAGAAATTCGAAAAAAATTCAACTTATAAGTGATGATGACATTTGTTTGAGAAATTTCGGAAAAATCCACAAATTTTGAAGTCTCGGTCTCGAATTTCAAATCTCGGTCTCGGATTTCAAGTCTCGGAATTTTTGATGAAGTCTTAGCCTCGATCTCGAAGTTTTAACCAGGTCTCGGTCTCGAAGGTTACGGTCTCGACTACGTCACTGTTCAAAAGATTTAGAAAGAGATTGACCAATAAGCCATGAGAGGTGTCTTTCAACTTTTTTGGTTTTAAATGGCTAGGTAATTGGGAATTCCCTACGAGTCATGTTAGGGAGGCTTGGGCCCCATAGTTCTCCTAGAGCCGCCACTGCATGAAATTGTCAGTCATAAGTGAAAGCAAGCATTTGCCTCATATCGGGTATACTAGCTGAAGTTACCTTCCGCTTCTCTGCACAAGCTGTAATTTACCACTAGAAGTCTACCGCATTTTATCAAAGGTTGTATGAGAAACATACGATTAGTGCAAGAACCGTTCTTCCTTTTATGAAAGTAAACCATGCTAACCAGAGCTGCGGAGTCGGAGTCGGTAGCTCTAATGCGTCTGACACCACATACCAATAACTAACGCTGCAGAGAAAATTACAAATTCGAATTAGCGCTACTAGGCAGCTCACAGACGCTCAAAAACACGAAAGAATCCAGCTCTGCACCTTTCCATTTTTGGAGACAAATGTAGCAACACTACTAGACTTAGCTGGTTTTGTAAAACAATAACGCCACAGTGATATATATGAAATCATATTAGACGTTTCGAAAAACATCTGTTTTCTTCAGCAGCAAAGGTTCGCTAAGTGCATCGTCACATCGCCAATCGTGCACGCAGGCACAGAAAAAGAGGACAAAGACCAACGGGGGTAAAAGTTATTGTGTTTCAGTCAATGACGTAAAACGTTCGTGCCACTTGGCTCCCCAGTGATATCTGTCACTCAGTCAGTACATGACATGACGCGAAAGCTTTGGTCAAAGTTACATGAGGCTCAGGTGTCAATTGAAAACGTTTTTCCTCGTGAAACGGTTCATGACGTCAAAAAGAACAGTAGCACAAGTAAGCTGATGTTTCACTGTTATCATAAACTATTTTTGAGTTGCCAGAGGCCTTAGTATTTCAGGTTGGAGTTTGTTTTAGTGAGATACATGACGACGTTTTAAAACATTTTTTCTGACAAATATTATCGAGCATGGTGTCATGTCGAAACCAATACCCAGAAATATCCATGTGCGGTACATATTAAAGTGGAAATATCTATTCGACATGAACGACTTGAAATTATTGAGTTGCGGTCAGACTTGATCCAAAAAGCAGAATTTAGAACTTTCATAAACTACCCTAATTTGTTGGTATCACTTCTCAGCATTCCTGATTATCGAAATCTCAGTCAAAAAGCGATTTCTGTTCTTGTTCGCCTGCCAACCAGGGCGTAACGAGGTTATATGGCACCCGGGGCAAAAAACAAGTTTGGCGCCCCCATGATCGACGTTTGGCGCCCCTACGGTCGAATCTGAGTTCTTTCGAAGGCAAATTTACTGTATTGAAGAAAGTACTTGTGACATTGT
>Ga0210059_1001717_pt1 | contig 33391 bp, 22 predicted proteins | sample Ectturendosymbi2_FD_188042 | JGI IMG/M metagenome (GOLD analysis project Ga0210059, IMG submission 188042) | Ecteinascidia turbinata endosymbiont from Florida, USA - Sample 2 (SPAdes) (version 2) | ecosystem: Host-associated > Tunicates > Ascidians > Unclassified | place: Key West, Florida... | reverse complement strand
TTAAAACAAGGTTTGACAAAAATTATCTTAACCAAGGAAAAACTAGCGTTTTGACTTTTTCCGGGTTCGCTACAATCGGCAGCTAACGCTCGTCTTGCACCGAGACAAGGCAGACGAAGTTCGACCTTGACGCAACGAAAAGTATGGCGAGAAATGAAACGCCGGGTTCTCGGTTCCCAACACACAGGTGGTAATCTTCAAGCAAATAACGTGACATGAAATGACCAGCGCTTCGTGCCACCGTCACGGAGGTCGAAGGTCAAACACAGTGCGCATCCACTCACCAGACAAACACCTTATCGGCAAACAGACCATGGAGCTTGATCGTGCATGAAGGTTGATGTCGGTGATTCAAAAAGCACACGAAATGTTTCAAAAAGTTTTTTGTTTTTTTTTGTTTCAGCAACGAACAGCACTTCACGAAGCCACGACTATCGCAAAAAAGAGCGGGCCAAGCATTCAGCGTTGCATTACAAACGCGCTTTTCTTGTTTTTGCGGAGGCAATCTGAGTTCGCAGTTCACTTTAATACAACCCAAACAAACAAACTCATCTTTTGGCAGCCACAACAAAATCGAAGCGTTGACCGTACCTGACAAGGAACCTCGGTTTTGATGCTGACCCACGGAATAAGCTTCTTCGTCGAACCGCTTTTTTTATACCGAGCCTGCGACGCGACAACAGACGACGATCGTAAAACATTGACGCAGTCGTAAAATGGCGATCAATGCAATACACAACAAATAGAACATGAAGCAAAACAGCGCAAGATTTCATGGCCAAGCTCGTCAGAGCGAACCTCGTAGTCACTGAGCAGCTGCTTTTGTTTGGCAAATATGTCCTGGTCATGAATACGTTGCGCGGTCTCCTGGTCGTACATGAATACGATCAACAGCGAAACGTTCTCCTCCGAGTTCAGACAAACCTGTGGAAAAAAACAGACGCCGGGTGAGCAAAAGAGATCGAAACAGTGAAGTGTTTATGAAATACTTCGCATTGCTTCTAGGGCGCTCTGCTTGACATAAATGGTTGGGTGAGTAAACACATATGAAGTTAAGGCCGGGTTCCTCTGGCTGTCGGTTTTGGCCCGATTTCTCCTTATTTCAGCATTGACAATGTCATGGCGATCATCTGGAATTGCTCGTGTTAAAATCTAAACATCGTGATCTTGCAAAATGTTGCAAAATCTAAACTTTATAATTTTGCGAAGTGTTGCCAAATACAAATTTCGTAATCTTGCAAAGTGTTGCAAACCAGGAAACTATGCCGGGTGAGCACCTGACGTCATCAACGTCAGCAGAAAAGAAAAGCAAACGACAGAGAAAATACCGCGTGGTGAATCATAGCCACAAAAGGACTTCCTCGAGACAGCTATGTTAGACCTTTCGGCAAGCGTGTCTCTTCTTTGTGATGCCGTGCCAAGCAACGCCCAGCTCCGTATCCAATGGAAGACTATTGTTGTACAATCACATTCGACAATGGAAAATCTAGAGCAGTGTGTTTCAACCTTTTTGCTGCAACGGAACCTTCCGCAAATTTTGTGCTGTTCTGGAACCCTCTGGCGTAGGCTTCCGTAACACAAAGGGAGCACGAAGTCAAAGCAATTGATAAACAGGGTTTTCAATGCGATTCATAGTGGCAAGGATACTGTGATGTTGCTGCAACCGCATAAAACTGTGGTTGAGAATTTCGTCCCATGCAATTTCGGTCTGTTTCGGCGGAACATCTGGCATCCACCCGCGGAACCTTGAGGTTTCGCGAAACCGCGATTGAAAAACACTGATCTAGAGGAATAATCGAGAAGCCAGAGGGTTCGGCCGGGTGGACTGGTCAGTTAACCATTGCACCTTGAAAAAAATACGTCGAGTTAGCGGAAGAGGGAAACGGAAATATGTCGCTGCTGGAAAATTGATGAGAACTAAACAGCATATCTTCCGGCTTGCGCAAAGAAAGTTCAAATTGAATGATTCCTGAAGTAGACTTTGCAAACCTAAACGACGCAACGCTCTTATTGTTTAACTCACCGGTGTTCACCACGTAGCTGCTGCAGCACTGCCCTACATTTGCGGGCTGCTCCGAAGAACACGCTTCACTGCGGCCTGAAGTCACGGTTTTGAAATTTCGCAGTCACCTGGACAGTCTATGACGTCACAAGCGCGCCGGCCGGTGGTTAGAAAGGTCGATGTGACGTTTAACACGGGGTGCGTTCGCACGCCTTCGCGATTTGCGATGAGACCTTTAAAGCATTGCCTTTAATGCGACCTTCATGCGCGCGTAACTGCGCAGTACTTCCAGGGCATTTGCGCAGTGAAATCTCATTCTCGCGCAATTGCAACATTCCAAATTCAATATCGTATAATATCGCACAGCCCTTTTAACGCTTCACCGGTTGTGTGTCTACATGGTTGTGCAATTGCATGCGTCAGCAGGTGAAAATCAAATCAAAACATACAAGCGATTGTCGCAGTTACCATGACTACATCACCAGTCACAAGGTCGTTATAGCTAACCGACTTTTACAACAGCTGGACGTTTTTTCTTGAAATTCCTTCATGCCAAAGCATTTTATTACCGGCAGAAGAGGACTTGCTGTAGCTCGGCAAAGGACGTCCCTTTGCACTCATTCGCATCATAAGCACACTCTTCCCAATGCATTGTGTTCATCAACAGATGTTATTACGCTGGCCTGATGTTATCCTACTTCTATTTGACAAATGCCAAGAATCACACACATTTTTACAACGAGACACTTAATAGCAGCCGTATCTTGGTTATCAGCCAAATCTCTTCACACACTTTGTGACTCCGCCCGCAACCTGTTTATACTTAGTTGGCGAAAACAAAACAGCCCACGCAAGCAAAATGCTTCGTATCGTATGCATGCGTTGGTTGAGCGTGTTTAAACCTCTCAGTTAGCGTTGTGTTCATTGTGCGATTCACCACGAAGGGGATGTGCGCGAAGAATAACATCCATATGTACGTGGCGCGAACAAGCAATAATAGAGTGATCACGGCATGTGATCTCTATTGTTGCTTGCTGCCACAGTGTGAAGCTTTGCGCACTTGCCGGGCTTTCCGATCGCAATAAGCGGAATAAACGGAGGAGAGCTCTTAAACAAAACGCGAGGGTTGCCAGATTTTGATCAACTAACTTCTGTTTAAGAAGTTGCCTACAGTTTGGATTCAATTTCTCGACCCGATCGATTTTCCTGCATATTCATGAAATACAGCAAATTCATCCGCCGACGACGTGAATCGCGAACGCACCATCCAAAACACTCCACCATCGTGACCAGTGGAAGCAAAAATGTCTTTCACAACAACAGGGCACTTGCGATAGATCGCTTGCTTTTCTTTTACCGCATCAAAAAGCGAAAAAAGAATCCCAGCAGCGTCGAATTTTCTCGAACAAGTTTTTCAGACCAGGCGCGTCTGCACTGGCAGCGATCGATTGAGAAGTCACAGACGTATTTACATCAAGAATCACGGCACGTCGTGTTCCACGGTCTTCTGCACGTTGTTGTGAAAAACGCTTCTTTGACCGCTAGGTTATCCAACCAAGGTGTTCAAAGGCGTTTCGACGGACAGAAACGGTCTCTCAAATTTTTCAAACGATCTCTCACAACAGAGCACAACCTCACTTCATTGCATAACCACCCCCAAAATACACTGAAACCTCGCTTTGTGACCATCTCGGTATTTAGATGAAATAGTTGTGGTCTCTCACAACATTTTAACGGTCACCAAGGTTAAAACTTAAAAAAACTGTATAAAACGTCAACTATGCTCAAACGCTCACCACACCAAGCATGGTGTGCTGTTTGCTAATAGCATGATGACGTCCTGGATACGCAATAAACGCTGCGTCGGAACTCCAGGAACAGAAGCAGGGTTTTGTTTGATGATGGTTTTGTTTGAGAACACAATGATAAGTCGTTTTTGTATTGCGTACCTTCAAACCGTTTAAACGGTCAATCGCACTGCGCCGGTTTCGAGAAAGTATCTGTTTGCTCATAAGGCGGGTGCTGTCTGTGGCCTTTCAAACAAGACGCCATGGAAAATGCGGCTGTCATAAGGTCAATGGTGGGAAGAAATCGCGTTTGTTTGACCGCTATCCTTTGCCAAGAAGGCGGGGTCGATCTCTCGGTGTAAAAGTTAAGTTGGCAGTTAGTGAGTCTGAGAAGGTGCGCACAAATGTCGCAGATGGTATTTACGGTGTCGATGACGAACTTCGGCCTCATCAGTAGCAATCGCTATAGCGATCGCGCCGCTCAGAACTACGCTTTCAGGTGTTTGGAGCCTTCGGCGCTTTGGATCTTACAGCGCATCGTATACATCGTCAATGTTTTTTATGGCGTTTGGAGGGACCGAAACAAAAATAATATCACTATCTTCGTGAGGGCCGCACACTGAATGACTTGCTTAAGCTACTGAGAGCATTTTAATACCAGCTGCAATGATAACCACTGTGTGGTATACTTTTAAGCACTCCAAGGTACGATGCCATCGGCAAGATTAGTGCCAACGGAACAACAAGGGTGTAGTGATAAATGAGTTTAGTGCATACGAACACACGAGTGGAAATCAGAAAACTAGAAATCACTTTTGCACCGAGGTGTCAATGGACACGTGGAAATCTACCAGTGCGTGGTACATGCCAAACAGGCACTGAAGAACACTGCATCGGAAACGTTGAATTTAAGAATATCAAAACAAAGACAGGCAGGCAGTCTTTGTATTTTACATACACAATGACGAAAAACTTACTGGGCCACACAAAACCGTGCGGCTCGGATGTTTAACATAGCTGCACTAAAATCTTGCTTTACGACCTTCAGTTCAAGTATTTGCGGTCTCTCAAAATTGTCTTAACGGTCGCCAAGGTCAAACCTTTAAAAAACCTTGTTCATCGCTAAATTTGCCATGAAATAAGAACTTTTACCTCCGTTTTTATTGTTGCCTTGAGGGCGGTACAAAAGTCGGCGAGACTCTCACGGAAGTTAACTTTCGTGAAATAATAAACGTTTATTGCCGCTTTAGCTTTCGTCTGCATTCACAAGCAAGTTGAGCATACCGTATACTACCGCTTCCATCGTTTACCTTGGCATACTTGTCCATGAACGACTCAAAGTGGGAGCGTTCCTCGCTGGTCAGCGGCAGGATGATGTTTACCTGGGCGGATTCCGTAACATAAGGCATCGGAATGATTTCCACCTGTGCAGTGTGCAATCGTCACATCCATGAAAACGACAGAAGCACGAGACAAGATGTGAGGCTACCACTGCTTTTCACTGCAACGGTGAAGCAAATGCTTTGTAGCACGCTTTCCCTACATGTGCTGTCGCTTGGGACGTGCCACGCGGTGGGTACAGTCATAAGCCAAGTATTTTTCTCCCGTAATGCGTGGAGATAAATAAGCACAAATGCGCAGCGTGGCAGCAAACACTTAACTCTGATGGCGATGCAGAGAGCAAACATACCGATTAAATGGTCTGGAAAACCGCCGTAAAAAGTCCATCTGCGTTAGTTGTTTTTTTCGTCAAATCCGAGTTTTGCCACTGCTTATTGCACACAAAACTTGAAAAATTGTTCAACAAATGACTTCTCTCAAATTAGTTCTGCAGACGAAGGTGTAAAGCGCACGTGTAACTGATCAGGATTATGGCAGTTGATTTTCACACAAGGCCACTTCAGCTGATTTTCCATGTTTGATGGAAAAGCTTCATTCAATGTTCTTTCGATCGTTTCAGTTTCAAAAGAAAATACTCAACGACATGATAAGGCCTGTGTTGTTTCGGTAAACAGACGTGAAGCGGGCCAACGCACACACTTGGTGCTTGCAAACAATCACCGCCCATTGCTGTCTGTCTTAATTTGTGCTTCTGCCTTGAAACTATGTGTCCTTGCAACGGATGTGAAGAGGTCTGGTGATTCCAGGGGCAACTGCTTGACTGCAAGTAAGTATCAGATAGGTCCACCAAAAAGATACCACTTGTGCGGCATGGTAGGAGATAAGATTGTCTATTATTTCCATTATTAACAACAGTACCTGAAATTGTACAACCATGCAGTAGAGGTCTCGGTTTTTGTTCATTGTACTATCCGCTTTGTTTTGATTATGGCGTTTATAGTGAAAAAATAATCAATTTACGAATTATAAAAACAATGCATTCAATACTTTTCAGCTATATGTCACTGCAACCTGCAGAATTCAATATCCCTTGCGAAATTTCACACACCCTAGTTTAAGAGAGTCGAGAAATACTTTGAAGACTACCAGTTGCAGGTTAACAATAGCCCTGTAGGAATTGGCCAGCCTACAAAGGGGGAAGAGAAATGGGGTGTGAGGCTTTAAGATAACGATGGCAGTGCTTCCACTCTCTCTCGGGTCGTTTACTTAGATTTACATGCCCCCCTTGGGCAAGTTCCCATCAGATCCATGCAGCATGTGCTAGCAGCCTTACAATACGAAGATGTAGACGTAATCTCTTTAATTTGTACTTTTTGGATGCCCCCTGCATTGGATTCCCGGGGACATCGACCCGCACCCCTCTCTCTGCACGCCCGTGGTCTTTCACTTGCTTGCTCTGACAATCTAAGGCAGGCAGGATTACCGCATAAACTAATCTAATAACATCACCTGTGCGCAATATAAACTGTCTTACTTGGCTAAGGGGACGGAGCAGGTTGACCCGGTGACTTATTTCGATTTGTTCATTTTCTTTCTCGACCAGGACGTTCAACTCGAGGTCCAGAATGTATTCCATTCCGCGCTGAGGATCAAAGCGACGATAGCCGTTCACCAGTCGTTTCTTTTCGATCATCAAACCCTGCATAGAACGTATGGTGCTGCAGTCGCTTCAACAAAGCTTAGTTGGCGCTTCTTCGCCAGCAAATTGAGCATCAGTACCGCGTTTAAATATTTGAACAAGTGCCTCCCACTACACTGGATCTATCCAGAAAGAATAGCAGCCTGGAAAAAGTCGAACGATGACCGCAGACAGGAGTAAAACAGTGCGAACGCTAATTTGCATATAACAAGACATGAAGCGATTTGAAAAGCACCTGCTGTTTGTGCGCATCACACGACCACCCTGTATACTGTACTCAACAAACAAACCCTTACTGATTTGGCGTAAAAAAAGCAGTCACAGCCCGAATTTCAATCCATTTTCCAGAAACAAGCTCTTGAATCGAAACTAGTATCACCGGGAGGTCAGGTATCGCAAACTGGCTGCTGCAACAGCTGAGTCATTTCCCCGGTCAGTAGGGCGGATGCGTAAAGTCCGCGGTCGTCGTGCAGGGGCCCGAACCTCAACTTGTTGGGGACGCTTACGGGTGCCAGTGGTCCCCGGCTCTTCGCCGGAGAAAACAGAGGAAGTATGCAATATGCTTTTGCGATCAGAGTAAATGTTGCGCTAATCTATGCGCGAGCTTTTTCGATTCTAGCAGTTTTGCGTATGGGTGATTAATACTTTTGTGTATGCAACCATTTTGCTCGCTTCGATTGGGTTTTAATATCTCATTACCCTATAACTGCGATTTAGCGGGGGTGCTTCCTTGTTCTCTTGTCGCCATATAACCGCGAGTGCGGGGGTGCAATGACCGATTGATCTATCAGTGTGTTGCTCTTGAGTGCACATGGTGCGCGAAACGTTTTGTTTGTGTATTTGTTGCGCTGTGGGTGGGACGCACTATAGATCAGGGACAAGCGTCCCGTAGTACAATATCTGCTACTGCCTGTTCGACAAGCGTTGGGATTAGCGACCCCTGTGGCAACTTCGGTTGGGTCGAAACCCTGTTGGGGTCGGCATCCCCAATAAGTAGATTTACAATCACTACAAGTAAAAATGAAAAAGTATACGCCAAGGCAGCGTCCCAGGCGTCTGATTGTCTGAAAGGGGGGGAAGGGGGATCTATGATTCCGTGCCCATTCTTGCAGGACTGCAGCAGTAAGTTGCAAATTTTTGCCTGTTATTTTCTCGATTGTCGATCCCATTGTTACTGACAGCCAACAGCGCTGCCGATTTTGGTTTAGCCACTTTTAATACCAGATTTTATGGCACAGAACTAGGGATGTGCATTATGGAACATTTAGAGGTTCTGGAATATTCCGGAATCTTTATTTCGTATCCAGAGTATCGAATCCTATTCTGAAATAACTTGCAAGGAGCAAAATGAGCTCATCGCGCAGAGGTTTAGAACGCCGATCAGCGATGACACGACCTGTTAATTAGCTAGTTACGTCACTACACAGTGCCGTGAGCTTGTTGGGTGTTTCTTTCTCTTACTCAGGAGCGCAAAGAGTGCCACTACAAAATTTGGTGCGACTGCAAACTTATTGCAACCATCTGTTTTGCCGACTTCCGCAATTTTTCACGTTTATGTAATTCAAATTTGTTTCGAATCTAAATATTCGAAAACACTTATTCTCGGATTGAATTCCAGTACATGCATCCCTACGCACAACGAGTTAGGACCGCCAGCGGTATGTACCACAAACACATTCAAAGCGTGGATAGCTGCTTGTCGCAACTTTCAGTCTGCCACTGAAGAACGGAAGTTCCTCGTGTAAGATCCACCGATGTGTGTCTTTACTACTGCTGAGAGGCTGGCCCCTTCGCGCACATACCTGTTTGAACCGTGACGCGACAGTTTATCGAACGACAATTTATCGAACGACAGTTTATTGAACAACAGTTTATTGAACAACAAATCATCCAACCGACAGTTTATCGAACGACAGTTCAACGAAACGAGATGTTCTTAACAAGCAAAAAGTATGCGAAAACAGTTAATCTCCTTTGCGTAGGTAAAATGTTTTTGTAAAATATCAAGCTTAAGGAGGGGGGTTTTAGACCCCCCTTTGCGTACACCCTTGTTTGTCACTGACATACATAAAATCTTTCAAAGCCACTTCCGTTAGCCTTCTCACTTAAAATGAATTCCATTTCTGAACTATGTTACAATCCCTCACAATTGCTTACTTCACTGCTGTTTAGACCTATGCTTATGGTTATTACTCCAACTAACTATACCAGTCGATACTAAAGAAAGATAAAAACGGACTTTGCACTTGGACAAAATTAAGTAGAGAGTGATGACTGCAGCTATACATTACAGCGTGATGATCACGCCGTAGTAATGTCTTGCAACAGTTAAATTAGATAAGTCGGTTCGATGAACTGTCGTTCGATAAATCGTCGGTTCGATGAATTGTCGTAGTACCGTTTGAACGACCCTTCAGAAAGCCCCCACGTGATTAACGTGATTGTAACAGGCGCCATTTGAGAAAGCCGATGTGGTGCACATTTTCCAATGCAATCTTCAGCTTTCCAAAGCGGTGGCTTGGAAAATGTGATCACTATGTTTGAATGTTTTGCCGGGCATCGAGGTTGTTGGGTTTCAATGCAAATGAGCGATGTCGTGCAGGGGCCTTTTTGGTGTGACGTTTTGTGTATTGTTGTGTGGCGTGCGTGACGACCGGATCAATTTTTTAAGACCGCTATGCTTTCAGTAGTCTTAACTTTACAGCGGCTATTTTATGCGCAGTTTTCATTCAAATCGAAACCAACAAAAATTTCGATGCTGCCTTATTTGTTTTTTATAGTTTTGAAACTACTATCGCCAATTGTGAACTGCAACAACCTTGAAAAATGTTAAACCAGTGTTTGTTTTAAGCTAAAGCGGGCCGCAACCCGCAACCACGTACGAAAAGTCAAGTCAGAATTTTTTGTGGCTCAACAAAGTCATTTTGGCACCGAAGTCAAATTCCTGAAGTGGTGTTAAATTGTTGGTCGACGGTATAGCACTGTTGTCATTTACTTGTCGCCAATGTTCCCTCTGACGCGCGCAACTGTGCAGTACCACTAGATCATTTATTTGCGCAGTGAAATCTCAGTCTCGCACGCTTGCAACATTCCAAAATTAATATCGTATATATATCGCATGGCTCTTTTACCGCTTGAAATGCTTCACTAGTCGCGTGTCTACATGGTTGCGTAATTGCATGGTCACTGAAGCAAACATTTGCTCAGCGTAAAAAAATCCTAGAGGACACTGCTTGTCACCGTTCGTTAGACTAAAGACGTTTCCGAATCACGTCATAAGTGTAGCAGAGTGGGCGGTTGTTCACGACACAAGGGAGGTGTTTGAAGTCGGTGCAGTCGATTTTGCGCCGAGGCCCGGTCACGGCGTTGCAAGCCACCGTAAACTCCACACACCGCTGCAGCAGCAATAATAGCTCAATTATTCAGAAATCGAATCGATGGTTCAGACATCACATCGATGGTTCAGACATCAAATTCTTTGAATAGTCATCAACCGCGACCGCGCGCCACAATGAAGACTCAGGGGCAGAAAATAAGAAGTCAATAACTGAAAAACTTCATAGGTTATTGCAGCTTGTTTATCTCACACAACATCCCAAGCGTAAGCTTTTCAAGTCGACCCAATTTTCGACTGCGTTATTGGACCCAATTCCACGGGCAACCAGGTATAGCCCTGCTCAGGGTTTCGACATACCTTCGGGTTGTACTTTTCGTTTAGTCGGTCCAACGCTGTCTGGAGTATGTTCTGCACGTCCAGCTTGTCTACGCCCGATAACTCGCACTTTGGTATTTCGCCTGGCGAAAAAAGGTTTGAGCTTTTGCCCTACAAGCGAAAGCAATATCAAAGTCACGAACAGGTACGCAAATTTACCAGGAGGCAACTTCAGCGAAGTTATCTGGCGCTCAACAATCTACTATGCGCGTCATTGGCCATAAAAACCTGACGACACCTTGTTAACTTTGGCGTTTATTGGAGTCCCGGACAGATGAAGTGGTGAAACTCGTTTCGGCCACGCCGGTCTAACCTGGGCAAGTCAACGTATATTCCTCAGTGAAATAGTCCCACACGATGATATCCCAGCGATTGGTCGGTTTGAATGGAGGCTCGATTCCAATTGGCCAGGAGAGTTCTCGCTCGCCCTCGGGTAGTTTCGGTGCAAGTTGACGAATTTCTTCCTGCAACAAACGTGAAAAAACGTTTCACAGCAAAGATGCCACTTTCTTACCGAAACAAAATTCACGAAGGTGTTCACTGGCGCAGTTAGCTCGGCGAACGGCCAATCAGAAACGAATTTTTAGATATTGTAAGGCATTAACCGCAGAACCGTCGCCAAAAAGTTTTCAATAGGGGGGCTTTGCGGTTCTTCGGGTGGGCTTGACTTATAACATTAACCAAAACTCCACTGATTTATAGTGTTTCACGTTTCAATTTTGGGGGCTTGGAGTTTGTTTGGGGGGGCTAAGCCCACCAAAGCCCCCCCTGGCGATGGGACTAATTAACCGACAGTGACAGTTGCTATCAATGAAAAGGTGGTTATAGCCAGGGTAGTATTACACAATGCTGATTGCTTTATACGCTCCCATATTTTCGCAGATTTGCGCTCAGCAAGTGACATGAGTGTAGGATTCGTTTAAGTAAGATCGATTTTAACAGGGTTCACATTCTCGCCGAAGCTTTGGGCACCGTGTGGAATATTGCGCAATTTACGAAACAGCAAACCAGCGAAGACGCGACCGGCTGAGCATTCCACACGCGCTGAAAAGAAATCCACAAATGACCACAGGGTACATGGCGATGGACAGCTTCTTTTGATTTGAAAAAAAGATAATCATTCTGGCTTTCCACATAGCTGCCATTATACGCTGGAATGCGAGAGTATTGAGAAACAACCGTAAGCAATGCCTGCTTTGAAGGCTAACAGGCAGCAGTAAACGAGCGCTTCAAAATGTACCAAGAAAGGGTTACCACCGAATCTCGTGGCAAACTGGCGTTGTTTGGCAAGCACTCATGCACTGCGTAACCATGGACAATATTTGCCGACAGACATTCTACACTGATTGGTGATCACATTGCTGACTACCTCAAACGAGCGTAAACACCGTCAGCAACTTGGGGCTTGTAGTTGCGGTTGGAGCGATCTTTCACAAGGTGTGTTTTGAGCAAATCTGATGCGTGCGATCTTTGAGGGACTCCGCTACGCACAACATTTGTAAATCGCGCTTTGGCAAACAGGCATCCGTAAGACCCGACTGCGAGCCAACGAAGAAAAACAGGATGCACACAGCAAGCAACATCAAGAGACGAAGCACCAATCAAATCGAAGGTTACGCTGGGTCACATGAATGTGCAGCTTTTGATTTGAACGAAGACTTGGCAACAATTACTAGCTTTCAGAATTTCCGCCGTACGCAGATTTCTGCAAACCTACCTGTATATCTTCGATTTCGCGGTACGCTTTGTCGATTTCGATTTGCGAAAAGCGTTTGTGCAACAGAAACATCATCTCTGGTGTCTCCACTCCGCTGACAGTGACCGCATGTTTGAACTCGACGCTGTTTTCCACTTCAGGATTGAAATTTCCTTGAGTGCTTTCGAGGTCGAAGGTATTGTAGAACACTCCCTGAAACAAAGTATTTTCGTTACTCTTTTTGAAATCATGTTTACTTAAGGGCGGCGATCGGCAGGCCGGAGCCTGAATATACACCTCGTCGCGTCATGTCGAGCGAACCAATTCACGACGAACAGTTAACGAAAGATTGCAAACAAATGACATACAACAGAAGATTGCAAGCACGAATTGACGGGTTGGTAAACTGCAAGCATACAATAAAATTATACGAGGAAAAAATGTGAATGGTGAATTAATTACAGAATACTTTTTTTTGCCCTTAAAATTGCTACACTGATTTGTCAATGCTTCCGGGGTGTTGAGTAAACAGCGCTACAATAAATTCAATACAGCAGCATGTAAGGGGGGCAGAATAGTGTAAAATAAGCAAGTGTTCCATTGCAATTAACAAGAATCGGCTCTTTTTATGAAGAAAAGCGATCGCTTCAAGTTCAACTCCAACACATAAGCGTTACCAGCGATGATTGAGAGATACTCACCGCACCAACAAATGAAGACAGCCGGTGAGATAACGAAGCAGTTCCCCCCATACCTAGTGCGCTTGAGTGAAACAAATTTTAACGGAATCTTACTTTCGTTACTAAGATGTCCACTACTGAGCTTTTCCCTAAAGACAAGGGATCAGCTTCGACCCGGTCACGAATCTACACACTAAAAACCAGCAACGCGACTCGCGTCGAGTTCAGACCTCGAGTCGTGTTCTGATACTCGCGCTTGGCGTCGAGTTCAGATGTGGAAGAGAATGCCATCTAGAGCTTCACAACAGGCTTCCATGATACATCGTGCATGACTGTTTCAACCCATGCGTCGTAAACCGTGAAAATTAACGAGGAATAAATTCGTGCTTTGCACTTTAATCGAGCAGAATGGATTAAACTGTTATGAGTTCTGAAGCTCAACTCCCCGTATTTCAGCGGTTTCACAGTCATAAACGTCAGAAGTTTGTTTCTAATGAAATCGACTGTTTCTCAGAGAGTGACAGCGAAATTGCGTTGTGAAATGATAGAACCACTGATCAATCTCCATCCGTTGGTGCGAGACTAGGTTTGCATTGAGGAATTAACCAAACGCAAGACAGCAATAATCACGAAACTCCTCAACAGAAACTTTACCTGTATGCCAGTCTCTATGAAGGGTATGATAAAGGCACTTCGTGACGTCTTTCTTAAAATTTAGGCAATTGAAAGTTACGCGTTGTTCGCTTAACACCGAACTGATAGACCGTGACCGACAGCTGTGGCAAAGGACCCGGTAAACCACGGTAACGTAACAGCAGCTGTCATCGCCAATAGCAGCGAGCCATACACGGCTATTCGGCCAAAGCCACGAGACAATAAAAAAATTTCCAGGATGTTGGCAGAATATGTCATCGTTTGAGATGCATACGCCTGAGCAGCAGCAACTCCAGGCGTATGAAATTCGGGATTATTCGCAAAAACTAGATTGAGGAATTCAAATACGTATGGATTTTAATATGCGTACCGCCGATGCCGCACCGCACTTCAAGCCACTTTCTGGAGCTTCGTACAATAGCTTCCCGAACTTTCTCGACTATCTCAACCAATACTGGTGGCCGACCAGACCTTTTGGTCCCACACGAAAGACCTTTTGGTCCCACTCCTTTTCAAATTTTGTTTATCCGTCGTTTTTTATGTCGTTTCCAAATCTGCGCTGCATCTGGTCCTTTTTTATGAACTCTCTTATAAAAGCATGCAGCACAGTCTTGTTCGACTTTATTCCACCATGCTCTAACTTAAACGCCTGTTCTAATAAAGTGAATGCCGTTTCCATACATGAGAAGATAAACGCCGCAGAAACGTAAACCAGAATTTTGAATTGTCCCTAAACATGCTGTCAAAACTAGAGATAATTTGGAAAAATAGGTGAATGGATTAATGGATTGCATAACGATAAAAACTTTTTGTAATTCAATCCCTATAAAAATTTCGCAGATGGAACGTGGCTGATAAAAATTGCAAAAGGAAAACAACAAAAATTCTTAAACAGTCCACCTGGTACGTGAATTGCAAATCAAGAGATACGAGTTATCAACGCTCGACAACTTCTTGCAGCATTCACCGTTTTTTTTTGTAGCAGTTATAATTCACTCAGAAAACGAGGTCAGCATGCGACCGTTTTCGACGATCTCAGTTTACATTTCTGGCGCAATTCACGGCCTATTATCCAAGTTTTGACTTTCTTGGCTACGCTTCAAAACGTTTGAAACAAATAAAAATTGAGGAGGCAGGACCTAAATCACGAAGGTCTACCCGTGCGAGTGTACGTTCTTTCCTGGGAAATACGATTAGTGCGATCTACACGATAGTCTTGATTAAGTTCAGCAAAACTGAAAACGAAAATGCGTGTTACTGGGCTGCGAGTTTATAGCAGTGGTTCTTAACCTCCTCAACACCGGGGACCCCTATACCTAACGAGATACACCTTAATTCCATCAACACGCCGGTCAAGATACAGCACACTTGTAATGAGAGCGTTTGAGCTGGAACTCAAACTTCAGGCTCCTGCTTCGGCTCCACCATCTAAAAGTTTTAGGATCCGGCTCCAGCTCCAATCATCCAAAATTGCATGGGTTCCCGCTCCACAGTCCTGCTTTTAATCCCGCCAACGCGCTATCTCACTCTAACAGGTTTTTTCCATTGAACAATTTAGACAAGCGCGGTCCAACAACTTTTAACGTACCGACCATCGTGCAAAAACGGGACAACTTGCGGGAAACTTCCCATAAAATGGTGCATGAAATGATGAAACAACAGATTCACAAGATTTAAAACTAAAAAAGGAGGGTAAGTGAGTGCGCCACTGGAATTATTACACAATAGCAAATAGCAAATTTATTACAAATCTCTATTTCGGCGACATGCCTGTGGTCGAGGCTCCTCTAACACTATCCTTCCTTTATTAGTGCAGTGTTAGCTGTAACAAACCGAGATAAGCGTCCAGTGTTTCTTCTGTCATTCGATTGCTGTTTTTAAATTTGACTTGCTTCATCTTAGAAAACGTACTCTCACACACGTCTGTGTTTCCAAACATTGGGTACATTTTTAGTTCAAAATCTTTCAATTTGGGAAATCTATCTTTGCTGAGAAATTTTCAGAAGCTCTCCACGGTATAGTCTCACGCCGTTAATATTGTACAACTTTACTGAAAGATGATACGTTTGTTCTAATTAAAATGACCTCCTGTAACATGCACACAACACTGAAATCCATAAGTAGAAAGCTGGCGGGCCTTAAAACCTCTGCCCGCGGGCCTGTAGTTGGACCACATTTATTTAGATTATCTCCTCACTTGCAGCGGGATCCACTGGGGTTCGGAAAATTTAGCGTTGCAAGTCTGCTGCGTTGATGGTAAAAGCGAGGACGAACACAACAGACAGTCATTCTAGACACCAATGAGAGATAGACGGCTTTCGCATGATTTATTTTTCTGTAGCGGACGACGATGCCAGATGACTGAAAGAAAGTGGCTTTCGCTCCACTCTCAAGTTTCAGACGTTTGGTTAGAATAGCACGTAAGGTTTCGGTGCGAACCGCAAGTTGGATATCGTTGAAAATTGCTCAATCGGTCGCGACTGTCCCATTCGTCAGGCGAGCAGACGGTGTCGACAGCCTCATTTACAGTTGAAAAACCAGTGCCGCGAAAAACTTGCGACATAACTGCTTTTGCTTTATGCGATATGGTAGTTATTCTAGTGCAGTGGTTTTCCCCCTGGGGATCGCGCTCACCAGAGGGGTCGTGAACGATTTTTGGAGGGTCGCGGGTAGATATTTTACGTACACATCTGTAGTGTTAGGTGGGGGCTTGCTTTATTTTTTCGGTCACAGACTTAATTTTTTTTTCAAATGACCGAAAAAAAATTAGTCAATTCGGTCATAATGTCTGAAAACATAGGCCAGTGAATACTGTTACGGCGAGTTTTAATGCTGTTAGGGGACAAATGACCCAAATGTCTCAGCGAAAAATAAAACCCAACCTGGGGGCCGTTGGGTCATAGTGGGTTTCTGTAATGGGTCGCGGTACAAAAAAGATGTTCTAGTATGAACAACAGCCATCACAGATTGCTACGAGACAAAAACGGACAAAAAAACTCATCTTTTTAAATGCCAAGAAGTGAGACGACAAGCAGTAAACCAATTGTTTCCTCACCTCTTCCTCGTTCGTGCATTCGACAGCAGCCTTGCTGACTCGTTTGATGCACCTTCCCAACCATTTATCTGCTGCAAGGTAACCGCCGCCTTCACTGACTCCTTGCATGCACTTCTCAAGCTCCGGCGCCAGGTCGATCAGGAGGAGACGTGATATGATGAAACCGCTGTCCATCTTAAGAAAAAATCGCGCGGACTAAAGCTTCTGGCCAGTTTTCTTGAAAACAAAAATGTTGGACACGCTACACACCCAACACACCTTAGGAATGTAGGGTGCAAGGAAGGCTTTCATCAAGGATAAATACGTATGTGAATAATACTATTCACCATTACACTGCGATCCTGTATCCGGAAAAATCAGCTCACGCCGTTATATATTGTGTATGACTTGTTTCGTACCAGTAAACCTTTTCTGGAGTGGTTTCAGCAAAATTTTTAACGGCTTTAAAAACAAAATTATAGGCATCACAACACAACGATAGAGCAAGAGTTACTGTGGCCGGCGAAGATATTTACTCATTGGCAACTTGGCTTGGGCGGTCTCCAGTTTCAACCTCGTTGACACCGACGAGTAGTTCAAAAATACACTACGAGCTGTGACTGACATTGGCAGGCGCATATTTGACAGCTGGGGAAGTGCTTTCGGGAAAGTCAGCGATTTTCGTTAAAACCACCGGCGGAACGCCGCTAAAATAGTGCTAATCTGCGGGGTAATAAAAGCAAGATAGCAAACAATCGTAAAAAGCTTGGTTTGTGTATCTAGAGCACAAGCAAATTCTGGATCGACGCTGTATGCCACATAAACGGCCGTAAACCATATGTTTTGAGGACAAAATGATTCCTTTGTCCGGTTTGTTGCCTGACCCCAGCACGAAGCCACAAGCGCAAATGGGCACTTCTTCGTACCGTTCGACAAAGATATCTTGGGTCGGGAACTAATTTTTCATGCTTGGCTCGATGGTTGCTGAACGAAACCTTTTTTATGTTTTTGGCCCAATCGGAATCGGCAGCGTCTAATGTTACAAGACGTTGGGGACCAGGTCCGCAACCCTGCTAGGGCAAACCTTTTCGCTTCAACCGGTTGAACTCCTTTGGGAACAAAGTACAGAGTAGAACAGCCAGAAGAAGCAAATTTGTATCGTTTCATTACTTTTCTTCACTATCTAGTATACTAGAGATAGACCGATATATCGGGCCTTTGAGTTTCACCGATACATTGGTATCGGCCAAACGGGCGGAATTTATCGGCCTCAGTTGGTGTTGACAAAACGCTGTTATATTCCTCACGCATCCAGACAACTACCGCAAGAAAGCACAACGACGCAAGTCAAGACTTATCTTGCAGCAATGCTAGCAGGTGCATTTTCATAAACAAGCAGACAAGATGAACCATGAAGCACGCGTCGGCCATCGCAGACGAAACAAAAGCATCATCATTAATCAGATTAATCAAAAATCACAGCAAAATATTGAAATTGCCGCAATTTGAAAAAATTTAGCTCATAAATCCTGATTTTAATTTTTTGAAAAACAGGTAAGGCATAGAATAGATTATATTTTTGATAATGAAGCAGAAAACAAGATTTGAAAATATCGGTTGTCGGTATCGGCCCATGAATGGCAGATATATCGTATCAGCCCCAAAGAAGTCATACCGGTCGATCTCTACTAACTACCAATCAATCGCTACTCATTTTTTGTTGGAATAGTCAGATAAAAGATCGTTTGGAAGAACATGCCGGGATATTATACAGTATGTATACATGAGAGAAATCTATGCGTCGATACATCAACAACACAAGAAGTTCACGGCCTAATATGCCAGAGGAGAGCATTTATGTGGGTGATACCCAACAACACTGTAACAACAGGACCATAAAAGTCAAAAACGATAGCAAAAAAACAGAAAAACTTGCAATCATTGAAGAAATATCGCTTCGCCAATCCAAAGAAACGCACTAACGTTGCAGTAAGTGACGCTACCAGCGAGACTGTCAGCAAAGGAAAGCGGCTTGCCCATGTAGAGTCTTCTATTTATACTAATGTGATCCACAATGTCAACAATACGATCAGCTTCTGAATACGAGCGATCTGTGGTGATGTAATACCAGTCATAAGTGTCTCTGAAAAAAAAGGCTCAAATTAGCATAGCAATAGCGAAACTAGCGGTTCGCACCGGAGCAACGGACTGGACTTGAATTGGGCTGCATCCGGACCAGGGCCGTCGAGCCGGAACTCAAATTTCGGGCTCCGGCTCCACGCATCTGAATTTTTTGGCTCAGGCTCCTGAACGATTTGGTTCATTAAAAACTAAAAACCATTGAATTATGTGTAAAACTCGCTTGTCCCACAAACTACTATTTGTGTTGAACGGGAACCCAAATATTGGGCACCGGATTGGATACGGACTGTGAATCGTTTCTAAAATTTAGGATCAGAATCGGATTTGGACTGAATTAATGGAAAAGAAATGCGGTATTTTTGTTGTGAAAACCCTATTTCAAGCGTGGCCAAACCTTCTGTCTGTATGAACCGCAAATCATAAAACCCAAGTTACACAGAGCCGCAACATAAAAATCTAACACGAATTTATTTTCTATCTACGCTTCTGTGACATCACAATACTTTTTGGAACGACTTGCAAAAGTAATACTGTACGGCACGCTTGCTAACACAGTACCATTTTACAATATTTCAACACTTTGGAATGAAAATAACAAAGAACAACTATATAATATTTTGGAAAGCTCAAACAGCCGCAGTTTGGTCACCCCTGGCCCATTTTCTGTTAATTTTTTGGACTTTATTTGGAATTGGACTTCACATTTTTTAAGTTTTTGGACTACGTTTGGACTTGGACTGAGTTTTGAAAATTCAGGACTGGATCTAGCTAGATCGTAAAATATGACAGTCCGCTTATCTCTGGTTTCCACTAGATCTACAGCCAGTGTCACAACGTGAGGGGGTTTGTCTCATAGGCGGCGAGTACGGGAATGCGACGCGCGCCCGCAATTCTGGGTTGGAGTGCGGCACTCCCGCTAGTGTTTCATTTTTTGATTGAGCAGTTCTTTATCAAATAGTACAAAGACATTTTTATGAAATGAAGTGTGAAACGTTTTCGGATAGATACGGAATAAAAAAACGCAACGCAGCTTGAAATCAGTTATAAGTTGTGCTGCAGAGAAAAGCACATTTCCGCTGTATATTACTTTTACAAATACAGTACGATGTAAACGAGGAACAGTTCCACAGGAAAATCCATCCATGTTTGACAAGCAATGTTTGCGACAGTCTCACTCCAATCGCTGTTTTGTAACTGATTTGCGGAATACCGAGCGTCAACTAATTTATTTCCGAGTGTAACGTGTTTGTTGCGCATGTATTTCGCATTGCTCGGCTGTACTACCTGTGAGGCAAAACATTCCTTTGGTTCACTTCGTCACATCAAAATATCTCTGATCGACCTTGACCGAAACTAGGTTGAATTCGTGTTGTTTACTAAATACTGATGAATGTTTGGATCGATAGGGCCTAAGTTTGCATAAATACTTTCAGATAATTGAGTTTTCAAATTTTCATGATTCCAGTTCAAGCTGTGGTGAACGTGTTCTAAAAGTTTTGAAAAAATTATGAGTGATCGGGATATTTCAACCGATAAATTTAAGGAAGTTTTGACGTCATATTCTGTGACGTCATGGACTTCGCACGCCCATTGAAATTTCAAACTCGGTCCCTACGCTCGTAACGTAATTCCAGATGAGTGCTATGCCTATGTCACAAACTTTCGGACTACGGATAAGTCTAATGGACGCGCACGATACTTACACAGTTGGCTCACCAGACCAAAGCGGCTACTTGCGATTGTTGTTGAAAGTATAACTGTTACTTTATCCATAGATAATATGCTGCGCAATTTTATTAAATTTCATGTAACTCAAGGCTAACTATAAAAATTATTTGACGTTCCATCCGCTTACTTAAATTTTGTGTGAAGGTACGTCAAGGTGTGATAGAGAATTTTGACGGGACTGGACACGGGATGCAAAATCAACGTAATGCCCTCAGCTGCAGGCGGCTTCTGCTCCGCGCCTGGTGACACACCGTCGAAGAAAATGACTTTTTGCATGTGGTGGGAGAAAGTCTTGTTCATCGCCATACCTGCGCATGGAAACATCATAGCATGCTCGAAAAACACGTAGACAAAGTCACTTCATGCATTTGTTTCACTAACTGGGACAACGTAGAGCAACTGAACAGGACTTAACTGGCAAACTTTGACCACTGCCTCTATTCAGATGACAAAGTTCTTTCAAACCAAATCAAATATCTGCCATCTCTGACAACCAAAGTTAACAGCAAGCTCTTCTAGGATGGAACAGGATGAATGATGAGTGCAAATTTGCATTCTGCTTACTTTCATGCAACGCAACAAATTTAATAGTTTGGGCCATGCATAAGCATTAAAAATTACGTAGCCAAAAACGCACAAATAAGGAATAAAACTGCACAAGTGTACCGTTGGATTTAACTGTATGGGTTTCTATCTTTGGATTTAACTATATACCCTCATTAAATTTTTTTCAGGCACAGACTAATCAAGTACACTTGCACAAGCAATCAAAGCATCTGCACATCAATAAAATGAACGTGTACACTGTACGTTTTCTCAACACTGGTACTACTCAACACTTGTTAGTTTGATCTGCAATAACAGAAAAGCTTTAATAGCTCAGACAGTAAACACACATTAACCTCACCAAGCGTTGAAAATGTTGAGGCAGATGTCAACACAGCACAAACAAGCTTTTCCCTAATTCCCAGTTCGGTACTGATGTATCGCGGTCTGACTATTTTCTTTTTATTGACTTCAGCTTTAGGCTTCAGTTCTGGATCTGTGATAATCCTCGGTTCAAAATCTTCCAACGTGTCGTATACTTGGGGAGCATAATCTCTGTCTTTTCGCTGCAGAAAACAGATACATGTGAAAAATTACAAGGCAATAATGAAAACTAACAATGCATTTTAAACCAGCTCATAACAAAGACTATATATTATGAACTTTATGAAAATACAGAGTGTCTAAATGTAAAACTTATGTTTTGCCCTGTACTATATTCTCCATTCAACACACAGTAGCTCCAACATGATGGCTACTCCCCAGTCCCCAGACTGCTGTTCATAGTTTTGAATTTCTTCACCTGAAGTTCAGAGACTGTCTGATTTTATACATGACAAAATACACCCAAACCAGTTCAGGGTCTGAGATCAAACAGTTTATCAGGAAGATCTCAAACCAGATGTGCCAAAAAGTTATTGAAAACTCTGCAGTCAGACTCAATGCTTGCACACATTTGCACACATTAAGATGGACATTAAGACACCCCAACATTTCATCCACTATTGAGATTGACGCTGGGGGCAAAAAGTGAAAAATCATGAAACCAGAGTCTGTGAAGACAGAGTAAAGATGCTCATGTGATTTTTTCAGGAAAACTCCCCTAGATATGCAGTCCCTGAAAAAAAGCATTATAAAGTGCAATATAATGTGAAGATTTAATAATGATGTATAAAAGTGTACATTTTTTGACACCCTGGAATTTGCAAATTATACAATTCACAGTTTTGTATTCAATCACCTTATAACAATTATGGTGGATCACTATTTCATGACACATCAAAAATAAAACATATGCTTTTGCATGAAAAGCTCCATATACCATGAAAAATCTAAGGCAGACAAAAATATTTCAATAGCATACTGCCAGTGCTGCAGTTCTCTATCTAATTAATATGCAAATATCCCATGAACATGTCCAACTTAAACTAACCCAGCAAGTAACCTGCCTTAAAACCACTTGATATCAATAAGCTTGAGGCAGTGATCCCAATACAAAAAAATGACTTGATTGTTCTGTACAGTCAGTGGCACCCTTTTCACATTGTTCAACTATTTCAAGTTTCTATTATTGGTGATGAATCATAATAAATTTTGCTGAAGGGCCAAAACTATGCATAATAGTTTACGTACTGGTTCACAAAACAAAACAAGCCACAAGATACATCCCATTAACTGGACTGCATTTGTTTTATGAATTTACTTTTGCAGACACAAAGTGAGAAGTATCTCAGCACAAGAACATTCCTAACTCACCAACATCTTACACTAGATATCTTGACAGTAGCTGAAATAGCTTTAAAAAAAATACTTAAGAGATATGGTAACACTGATATGACATACATATCGTATGGCTTCTTCCTTGCTCATAATTTCAAAATCTTCATTCCTTACATTCTTTTCATCAGACGAGAACTTGACATCCTGCCATACATATGATCATGATTAATGTAAAGGATACCAGCATAAATCACCTTGTGAATTAATTAGGGTGTCGTTTTGATGTTACAAATATCAACAGTGGAACCAAGAAATGAATCCACAGTTTTCTTGCAGATATATACTCAAAGATTGTGATGCAAGCATACCTTCACTGCATTAGCAAAAGTCAACAAATGACTAATAGCACAGCATATGAATAATATCTCTCCAAAGTTTGTGTAAAACTTTTACTCTGAAGGCACTGTTACAAAAAAGGAAAAGGAAATTTCACCAAATTATGATATCAACAGTCCAACAAGATTGACAAAAAACTACATAGCCATAACAGTAGTGTATTAATGATTCTGTTTGCTACAGCTAAAGCATCATTTACTTTCCTCAACCAATGTTATGAAGTCAAAAAAATTACTTCATTAGAAATGAGAATCTTTGTCAAAAGATTAGAGTCAGTACATGTTAGAGTCCAGGGTTGCTGGAACCTGCACTGCCCTGTGTGCAGATATGGGGTGGGCGCAGGATGAGAAATTCTTTGTGTGGGAAACTGAATGTTGAGCCAAAGCACATGAACTTAATTTGCTCAAAAATCGCAAAACAAGTGGATGTACTGATGTACTATAAGTTGTTTGCCAACACTGCACTTAGGACAGTAGGCCTACAGCAATAATTACATTATGATGTAACAATCCATTGTTACAAACCATTAGCTCAGAATCTTGCCAAGTGTCAGGCAAGTGACCATTTTCCAATGCTACCGTCGCACTTGGTGAGGAATAATTCAGTCTAGCAGATCTTTTGAATGGATAAGACAATGCTTAACGCACAGCTGGTCACAACCTGACACAACACAACTTTTTACCATCTCAAAGTTGACTGCAGAGGATCAAATATGTGGAAAAGTTTTGGTTTGGTTGCCAATGAAAATAATGAGCAGCTTGGTTTTGCTGCTTGTTAGACTTGTCTTCAGCTGTTACAAGTTTTAGTAGTTTTCAGACAGGTGCAGGTTTGGGAAAGAAAAAGTGCAGGGTGGGATGGGCGCAGGTTAGGATGGTGTGTAGGGCGGGTACAGGTTAGAGGTGTGTGTGTGTGGGGGGCGAGAGCAGGCAAGATTTTTCAAAATCCTGCAGATGTGAGGGGGGCTCAAATGTTGCAGGTGGAGAACCGGACCAGAAAAAAATTTAACCTGCACAGGATTCTAGCACATGTGCAGACTAGACACGTTGTGATATTTTAAATAAATACTACCAAAATAGCTACATTGTGTATTCATAGTTCTACATTTAAATCATCACAATCACAATGTACATCTAAAATCATGAACATCATCACACTTTTTTTGTAAATAAAGCTAAAATCCATAGGTCCATACAAACGTTACTGCTTTAAAAACCTTAAATATTCAAAACAAACCAAGTCACCTAATGGAATAGCAAAAGTGGCATATTAGTTGATGTTTGTCTTAAGAGCTGCTATACACTAAGACAGGTGCAGTTTCAAACCAGGTACTTTTATACTCATGAAGAACAACTTTCCTATAGCAAGATTTCTATATGTAACGCCTGCATTTTTACTAATAGGTTCACGATAAGTGATCAAGGACAGTCAACATTGTTCTACCAAACAGGGGCGCATCTAGCCTGGAAAAAGGGGGTCTGTTGCAGAATGGCAGCTGTTGATCTTAAAACCACATTTTCTCTTACGACTAGAAATCGACTGATGAATTTTACAATTTTGCCAAATTTCAGAAACCCAAGTTGCTACTTCGTCTCTGATTAATTAACGCAAATTCTCTGTACTCTTCCTTAGGATGCACAGCCCTCCGATTGCATTAAGTTGTGCGCAAATGCGCAGTACTCATACCACTCCACAATTGTCCCCATAAACCGCTCTATGACGTAACATTCGCTTATAGGTTTTTGCGTGCGCGGTAAGCAGATGATTGCCTGTGAACAAATCAGGGCAACTACCGTATTTTTCGGACCATAAGGTGCACTTAAAATCCTGTAATTTTCTCAAAAATCGAAAGTGTGCCTTATAATGCAGTGCGCCTAATGTATAAACCTGGTTGTGCTTTCTCATCTAGAATCAGTTTTATGCGGTAAACGGTACCATTTATTTAATCGCTAGTTACGATTTTTTGCAAGCAGACGTAATAAATAAACCAATAACAATTGCAATGAGCAGCACACGAGAGTAGCTAACACATACCACAGATAGTATAACTCGGCGAGGCTCCTGACTACGTTGGCGCACGCTGAATCAAACACGCGTACAACTTTTATTTTATTCTATTCGTGTCAAGCAGATTAGGAGTGTATGACAGATTAAACTCCCTCGTATGTAACGACAGATTCAACCCCCAGTGGCAACTCAGGCACCCGGGTGACTCCGGCACTCAGGAGCTATTGGGAAAGAGTTGAATACAGTTTGACTTACCTAAGTTTTGCTTCATTTAATGCACTTTATAATCCGGTGCGCTTTATGTATGAAAAAAGAATAGCTAGCATTCAATTTTTGATACAGCGCCTTTTGGTCCCGAAAATAACAGTAACTACAGTCAGACCTTGTTTCACCAAACTACTTCGTTTTGTCAAATAATGTCGGTTTAGCGAGGTATCCGGAAAATCAAAATCAGGCCTATAGCCACGGGGGCATTCGAGGTCAATCCCCCTAAATTTATTTAAGCTCCTCCAAATTTTAGTTTGCCAAGAAAATTTTTTATTAACAAATATAATAAAAACAGAAGTCTTGACCCCCTTAAAATGTTTTGTGCCCCCCAAACCTTTAGACCTAGGCTACGGGTCTGGCTTAAGCGAACGTTCGAAGGGGAAACATAAACAAACTGTATTCTCAGACGAACTGTCAACTTAAGCAAATATGTAGACTGCATGTGAAACATGACAAAATGAAACTCATAGTTGTTTTTGTTTATTAGCAAATCTGTATACATGAGCAAGTATGCATTCAGAATGACATTTAAACGCGAAAAAAACTGTACAGGAAACCTATTACTGCATCCTGCAGGGTCTCCCACTGTTACATTCATTGTGCGTAGAAAATTGCCTTTCACCCTTCCATTGTGATTTAATAAACTACTAAGTAACAATTGGCGTAATCTGGTTTAGCATTTTTTTCTATTGATATGGCATATTCGTTCCTAAATTTCCAAGTCAGTGTCGGACAGCGAGGTTTCCAGATTGAAGGGGTGAAATGCGTTGGGAGAAATCTGTTCCGAGCAATTTGTTTCGGATAGCGGGGATTCTGGTTGATCAGAGTTCAGACAAACAGGTCTGATTGTATTTGTAAGTGGTATTGATCTCATCGTCAAAACACATAAGAAAAAATTTCGAAGTTATCACTGGTTTTGGGCACAGCGCATTTATTACATCACAGTCGTTGTTTGTTCATACGAATGTGGTGCTGAAAAGATACTTAGCTTGTCGAACATTCTGCAAATGTCAATCGTACAGCAATGAGAGCTGTTTATCCAAACGTACATATACTTATAAAATCAATGCTGACAACCAGCTGCACAACTGCGTCTGTGGAGCGCGCTGTCTATCAAGATGGCGGTGTTATAAATATACTTGCAAAATCACTGCAAAGAATGATTGAATTGCAATTGCTGTGATTACTTTGCATCGCAATGGAAAAGTGAATTACTCAAAATCAATATAGGACTTCTTGCGCAGCAAACAACATCGTCAACTGCTGAATTCTAAAAAGGCTATTTTTGAAATACGACGCTTGTCTGGTATTTTGTTCAGATAACGCGGCCACAATTTCTGAGGCTAGCTGTAGCGCCTTTCAATATGAGAAGTTGCTTATAAAAATATAGTTTCAGTGCAAACGATCCCACGTTACTTGGCATGACGCTGAGGAAAGCCTAAACTTACTTAATTTTATCATAACCTAGTAGGTGTAAGCAGCAGACAAAATCAGCCCGAAACTGCAAAACGAAACGATCATGATTGGAGATTGTCCTCTTGCCATGAAGCGAAATATTACAAAACAGCTCGTGTGTGGCAGTGTATGAGAATATTTTATCGTCTTTAATGCTGAGCACCTGCAGTGCAAAGGGGTCTGTCATGACAGCCAAACAGACCCCCTAGATGCACCTCTGCTACCAGATGCATCATGAAGCACAAGGCAACATATGAGGGTAGGTCTTTAGTTGGAAAACTACCAATTGCCCTTAAACTAATCGAAAAGCAGTTTAATCCAAAAAGAGTTTAATGGCAGATGGTAAATAAAACTTCTTTATAATACAGCATTTATATATCATACTTCAGTCATAATTTATTTTTCAAATTTTGTAAGACTTTTTGACTTTAAACATAGAAAAAAAATTAGTAATCTTGATTATTTGAACAGTGTGGCACAAGAATGAGCAGGTCATAAAAGCCCTTAATGGCTGGCAAGATGGGATTTAAAATAATTTGCATTAATTGTAATTCTGAATACTGTTGAACAATTTTAGGCAAAAATGAATTTTGTTATATAAATGTGCCAAAATTCCTTTAGAAATCACATGTGGTACCTGGCAGATTTTCATATTTTACCACATTCATGCCAGTTTCCTGAAACACCTTGCAATTGAAGTTAAAGAAGTGCTTCATTTACCAGTATTAACTGCTATCTGTAAACTAAATGTTTTATATATACCATGCGTAAACATACAACTGATTGATTGATTAAATCTGCTATTTCTCTTTATAGATTTCATATGTAAAATGTAAATCTACAAACCTTCAAGAGAATATAATTTCAGCTGGTATTGAATAAAAGCTGGATCTGCATATATTTATATGTAGACTGTTATCTGCTCCAGAATTTCCACTGTGCAAGTATGTAGACTGGTTAACTAGAGTGCAAAGTAAAGGTTTGCCCTACTAACAAATTTCCAAATGTTTTTGATTTACATAAGAGCCTTGAAGTGCTAAGCAAAACAGATATTATTTTTGATGCAGAAGACAAAAAAAACTGAAGCACTTCGAAAGCACAAGCCTTCTTTCTTGAAGTTTAAAAAATCTTTGCTAATAAAAAAACTGATATGAAACTGCTTAGGCTTCAGCTTTTGATACTAGAACACAGAAAATCATATTTTGGTATATTGCATTTCATTTACAGTTATTTACCTTTGGTCTTGAAATTGAATTTAGTTTGCGATCAACATTGTCTTTTGATAAATGCACACAATCCTCATGTGATATTGGCATCCGAACAATGCTCATACTAAATCCCAAAGAAATGCCAATTATTACAGGCAAAAATGGACGCAGCTTGTGGACAATTTTCATTCTCCGCATCTTGACAAACACAAGGAGCAAGACTGGATAATAAGTACAAATTCCTTCGATTCACAATCAGCAAACAGGACCACTATCTTGCTAGCTTCTATACGTATATCCACTAAGGCTTTTGTCAAGAATTAAATGCAAGAAGCATTGTGGCACATGTGTGTCAATTCATCTCCAACACACTTCAGCATGCCAACTTCCAATTTTATGTAAGCCTGCAAAACAGACAAGTACTAATAATACACAAATCAGAAGGAAAAAAATTCACACATGACACAGTTCCTTACCCAACACACCAAGAAAATTTGTCAGTTGGTGGATGGCTACTGCATACCAAATCTATACAAAGGTAAGCAAACAAAAATCATCAAGTCAAATCACAATAGCAATGCTGCAACAAAATTTTGATTTTTTGAAATAAATACAGTAATTGATTACTACATACCACATCTGCTCTCAAATATTGATTTCATGAAATTTTTATCACAAGATATCAATAAGCATGGACTGCCCGAAATCAAATTCAATTCACCCTCAAAACTAATGTTTCCAATTTGGGACAAAATCTTGAAACCCAGGTTCAGGTGGCTGAGAAAAAAAACTTGGGAAAACCCAAGTTTTTTGGGGTTTTGAACACATGTGATTTTGTGTGGTAAAAACTCAATATCAGTTTGAAATTACTACTGTTGTTCAAGGGGTAGTTTATTACTGAATTAGTATTTAGGTTAAGCATCTTTTTTACTGATTTTTATAGTACTGATGCATGAAAATGAAAGCATCAATACTCTCATCATCCAGTCTGTTTCTGAGTTTTGTGACAAATAATCCCATGGCTGAAAATGCCCTCTCTGGTTCCACTGATGTGAGCTTGATTGTAAGTAAGGTACGATACAGTTTTTCAGGATTATTGGGCCTTTTTATCCTCAAAAAGTCTAATTTCCTTTTTCACAATTGGCATTCAGATCTTTTCCTGTGCTGAAATAGCTTTGTGGTCTTCACTCACAGATTCTGTGCTTTGATTTCAAATGGTTAATCAAACTATTGGTGCTTGAATCATCAGCTTTTAGTATAATGGAGCACAAACTGCACTTTGGTGTTTGTCTAGCAGTTTTTCGACCCTTCACGACCTATACTTTGGGAACCGCTTATATACTAGAATCCAGGCCATAACCAGCTTGGGACACTAGGGGGAGCGAAGAGTTTTCTGAGAGGGGCCCAAACTTTTGAAACCATGTCCACCAGTTTAAAAATATGTCCAACACATTTTTCCAGGGGGGGGAGAAATTTTCTCGGGGAGACTTCAACCCCCCTGGTTACAGGCCTTTTAGAACCTGCATTTCTGCCAATCAATAAAAACGATTTTGAAAAAAAAGTTAATACTGATGACAATGTAAGGTTGGACATTTCTTTTCTGCGAGAGGACTGTGGAATAGCTGAGATAACATTCTTTGACAATGACACAGGGATCACACATCCTAATCCTACCTCAGTCTTATTCTGGCAAGTACTGTACCTTTCACAGATCAAATAACAATATGAAACATACAAAGTTTTTAAGGTAGTGTCTATTTTACTGCCAATATTCTCGCGGCAACAGATCGGCTAGAGCTATTGTGCCGCCGGTCGAACATTCGGTCTCGTGGCATGAGGCAATTCTGAGAATTTGAATGAAAGGTCAGTTTTTCATACCATCGGCGTGCTGCTCGTAGCGTAGTGGTTATGCTTCAAGCCCGGTATGCCATTGCTTTTCAGTTTGACTCTCACCTTGGCAACTTCCATTTTCTTTTTGTTTACTTTTTCATTTGCTGCTGGCATCTTGGCGGCAGAATAGACACTGCCTAAGCCTAAAGATAATACAAGTACAACCAAAGAGTGATTGACATTGAGAAGTGTTCATTCAGTCCCCTTGTCTTCACAAGTAGTAGTGGTGGGATGGCTGACACCAGAATGCACCGAGCCAACAAAAAACTGGCTAAAAAAAACAGGCAACCATATGTGCCTGTCAGGAGTCATTACACTTACAGTATATAACAAAGCGCAGATTTCCCTTAAAAGAGCACCCTTCTGCAATGGTAGTGTCTATTTTACCGGCGACATTTTGGCGGCAACAGATCAGCTGGAGCTATAGTATTGTGCCAGCAGTCGTCGATGATGCAGTCTTGTTGTGGCATGACGCAAAGGTCACTTTGTCACGAAAACGCTGTCCTGCTCGTGGTGTAATATGGTTAGGTGTTACGGCTGCTATCCTCATGGTTTGTGGTTCAACTTTCGCCTTGCCGACTTTCTTTTGTTTTTTTCTTTGCTTTTTACTAGGCTTCACTTAGGTATTACCTTCACGGGTTAGTGTTGTTAGGTTATGATTAGGGTTTGGTATGTTAGAATTAGGGTTAGGTTAGCTTAGTGTTAGGTTAGGGTTAACATTAGGTTAGGTTAAGGTTAGTGTTAGGTTAGCATTACTAGGTTAGGTTAGAAGCGTTACCTTAGCGTTAGGCGGATAACACTAATTGGAGGGCCGGCGAGCCAGAAGGCCGTGTTTCCAAATGGAAAGCGTGAACTTTCGGGGGGTTGCTGCACATATGACAGAAGGGCGGGCCAGCGGGCTGCACAAAAACGCGGTCCACAGGCTGTGGAAAAGGGCATGACAGGCTGCAGAAAAGGGCAACCCTCCAGCCCGCCCTTTTCCGCAGCCCAGCTTAATGTGCAGCCCGCCAGCTCACCTTAGTTAATGTGCAGCCCACTTGCCCATCCTGTGGTGCAGCCTGCCAGCCCGCCCTTCTGTGCAACTCGCCAGCCCACAGAACATTCATGTTTTTCATTTGGCAACACAGCCCTCCAGCCCACCCGGCCCTCCGTTTAATATTATCCGCGTTAGGTTAGCTTAGTGTTAGGTTAATAGGGATAAGTTAGCTTAGCGTTAGGTTAGCTTAGGGATAGGTTAGGGTTAGGTTAGGGTTAGGTAGGTTGCCTGTAAAAGTCGGAGCTCCGTAAATAGCGGATCTTGGTTGCAGAGGTTTGATGATGGAACTGGAGTGGCAAAAAGTTGCGTTGCAAAAGGAATAAACAGAAAAAAAGCAAAGGAAAAATTTTTCATTTCACATGAATATGCGCTTTGCCCAAACATCTAATGCATGGATGTTTGCGATGTTCAAAAATTTTATACATTCACAACTGTTGAAACCTATTTTTTTGTGCCCGAACCGTTGTGGAACTTAGATAAAAAAATTATCAAATTTTAGAATAGACTTCTTTTACCATAGTGTAATATCACCTTTTGCAATAAAATTATTTTTACTACCGTTTAGTTCTCATTGCTGAACGCAAAATATTGTTTTTAGCAACTCCGGTCATGTCATTAAATCTCCGCAACCAAGCTCCACTGTTCACAGAGCTCCGCCTTTTACAGGGTACCTAGGGCTACAGTTAGGGTTAAGGTTAGGGTTAGGTTGTTTGTAGGTTTATCTTTTAGTTATACTTACTTCCTTCCTTTCTTCCAAGTCTTTTGCTGCTGCCATCCTGGTGGCAAAATAGACAATGTCTTCTGCAATACAAGGCTTTCGAGGCAAACGTAGTGATGCTCACGTCCAGAGTAGGATCTCACAGACATAGCCTACTATACTGTAGGCTTCAGTTTAATCCTTAGACCACAATTCTCTAAAGCTGAATCATGTTGTCGATGACATGACGCCGCTCATCATTTGTTGTGCGATACATCAGGGGAAATGTCGTCCTCGTAAGTAAGTAATGACATTGACAATATGATTATTATGAATGAATATGAATGAAAAATTATCCTCTCTAGAACTAAACAGACCTACCCGCTAATCAACTAAACTTATTTTGTGTTTCATGTACCCTACACTCATCGCATTACTGTTTACTGCTAAACTTTTTATGATCTGCTTATTCTTATTACCTGTCTTTCTTCAACCTCATTTGCCAGACAGGAAACCGCGGCAGGTTGCCTACGAGATATCGTGCGTGTAATGAAATATAGGCGTGAAACGAGTGAAGAAACTTCGGGCCGGAAATGCACTAATGACTGTTTTGCCATGGTCTCTATCAGAGATGGATGGAGTCTCATTTTTTGACTCCGCGTCCGCTCCGACTCCAAAAAGTTTTGCTCCGCATCCAGGGGCGGAGCCAGACATTTTCATTTGGGGGGGCCACTGGAGGGGCCAGTTTTGCAACAAGGGGGGCTGTCAATGTTCTGTGTAGGACTTTCAGAAAGAGACCTACTCTGCCTTTAAAAGGATAACTTCACTTGATTGTACAGCGTTCAACGTCACATCATTATGCTTCGCCTTAGTGACCTCGCTGGTATGACTAGAAAGTTTGCGCTGCAAAGCATTTCATAAAAGTAAGGCTGCACTTAAAGATGGCAGCGCACCAGAGCCTTCGTGAAAACGCACCTGCGCTTCTATCGCATCATAGCAGAATTATGAGTTTCCGATTTAACGTGTTTTTTAAACCCGGGATCGGAATCTTAAGCTTTCTTCCACCTTCGAAAGCTAGTGGTCGTAAATACAGATACTTTCCTCGAACCAGATAGCGCAAAATGACGGCAAGCAAAACAAAAAGCCGCATCTTTTGTTTGTGAATATTCCAACCATGGAAATTGCTGAAACCAAGCAACTGAAAACATCTTGCTCTCAAGATATCGCCAACGCCACCCAGACGACTCTTAGGTTAAGACGTCACTTTAGGTTGTTTCGGTAAAACAGTTTAATAATAATAATAATAATAATGACGATATTTTATTGCAGACTCATGGTCCATATCACAGACACAAGAACACAAAAAGTGGTTAGCTATACATCAGCGCACATCACAGAAACGGTGTTAGCACATGACCAACACTGGGAGGAACATAGCAGTTTATCCTCTCCACAGCTGTATCGTCATTTGCAAAAGCACAGAAAATGGATAACCATACAGTAGGGCATTACACAACCGGTGTTAGTACGTGTCTAGCCTTAAGACGAGCAAGACCTATCCCAGCGCTTCTTACTTTTTTATGCTTGATGTGTACACAGTGTCCACATATTTACTACACAAAAGCAATACTGGTGAGACGCAAACTCCGAAACAATTCACAGACAACTACTGCATTTTTTCTCCATACAGGAGTGTTG
>Ga0210059_1001716_pt1 | contig 33392 bp, 13 predicted proteins | sample Ectturendosymbi2_FD_188042 | JGI IMG/M metagenome (GOLD analysis project Ga0210059, IMG submission 188042) | Ecteinascidia turbinata endosymbiont from Florida, USA - Sample 2 (SPAdes) (version 2) | ecosystem: Host-associated > Tunicates > Ascidians > Unclassified | place: Key West, Florida... | reverse complement strand
TACATTCAAGGGCGGCTTACATTAAATTTTTAAATCTATCTCATGCGGCTTACAATCAAGGGCGGCTTACAATCAAGGGCGGCTAACAATCGAGTAAATACGGTATACAGTCAGGGCTTGAAAAAATGTAAATTTCCTAGGAATCTTATTGAAATTTCCTGTGGGCCACAAGTTGAAGACGATCGCCCCTTTATGACATTGCAAAAGGAAATTGGTTTCTTCAAAATGTTGCACTCAAGAGCCTCGTTCATCCAACTAGAATCGGTTCACATTCAACGTGTAAACACTTGCATCACCGCAGTGTACCATGCTACCGCTCAGTACGCAAAAACGAGATACTGAAGGATTGCAAAACCGATGGAAGCGGCAAATCTTTGCCTCGAAGTAGCAAATTCTCACACCTAATCCTTGCTTAACGCCCTTTATATTTTATGGGCACTATTCAATTTACAAGTAATTTTTTTACTACATTAGAGTTTTAGAAAATCTATTTAAGTAATATGGACTGCTTACATGAAGCTTTGCAACAAGTGCCGGCATTTAGAAAACCGTAGCACGGTTTCTAATGACCAACCAAATTGTGGTTTGTAGACCCTTGAGAGACTTCTAGACACCAAACTAAAGATAGCCTATGGATAATAAATTTTAATAATCTGTAATGTGTGTGTTATGTCAAGATGGTACGTAACTCGCACAGCAGGGTCGAGGAATTCCTATTCTCAAGTCGCATAATCATGGCATTCCTGCAGCTCATGCACAGTTTAAACCAGTGGTCCTCAACATTTTTGCTGAAGGAAGACGAATCCAGACCTATGATTTTGTAAGAGAGTTGCACTAAAAATTCTAACGCAAGTCAATTCACATGTTTTGTTTATTGCAGAACGAAGTCTATTACACAAAATATTAGAGGTTTTATTCATAGGCATAGCCATTGGGGGCCAGTGGAGCCATTTTCTCCCTTAACTTTTAGAACATATGGTCGTTTTGTGCTTTGAGAGGCGGTATCCCAAACAAAATAGTGTTAACAGTTTGGACTCCCAATTTTATTGGTTCCCCATAAGTTTTTGGCCTGGTTTCGCTACTGGTTTTATTGAAAGACTGCTGAGAGCCACACAAAATGTGTTTGGAAGCTGCATGCGATTTTCAGAAAAGTGGTTTTAATTTGCTAGTGGTGCAGCATTTGAAGTGATTGTGGCGTCTTGTTTCAAACGTTGATTGTTGCAGTCAGTTCAATAGTGGCGAAATCGGTGTTTGACCAATCCGACCTGTAGAACGATATTCAGACAGTGCTAAAAGTTTCTGTTGAGTGAATATTCTACGCATGCATTTTTTGGGTGTGAGTGCACAGTTACCAGAGTGAGCTTGTTGTGAGTGGATGCTAGTTTGGGCAAGAGTTGATCATTTTTGCTACAAACTTGATCGTGTTAAAGCTTGTTTTGCATATTGTGTTACTTTCTGCAGCAGAAGGCCCACAGCGTTGTCTTTAGCAAACACTGTAGCCCAAATTATTGGGATTTTTGTGCTGCCTACACTGAATTATACTTATTGCTTCATCATACACAAAGCCAAAGATGCAAAAGTCAGCTTTAAGAATTACCATCGACTGTGTGTGAGTAAATGTTCGTAATAAATAACTAACGAATGTCTGGAACAAACATAAAAAATCCCGGGTAAAAAGTGCTAGTTTTGGTATTGGCATCCTGTAATGTATGCTGTAGCAATTTTATGCTCATTCAAAAAAATTAAGCTCTAGCTTTAAGTGTAATGCCATTCCAGAATGGTGTCGTGTTTCAAACGTTGATTGTTGCGGCCAGTTCAGTGGTGGCGAAATCGGTTTTTGACCCATCCGACCAACAGAACGATATTCAGACGGTGTTAAAGCTAGCTTGTTGTGAGTGGACACTGGTTTGGGCATGAGTTGAGCAGTTTTGAATGGCACTACATTCCAGAATAGAATTCGGAATGCAATACCATGTACAGACAAGTATTAACAATCTGAATGTATTCAAAAGCTTCCAGCTGATGCTAGTGCCACCGTCCAATCTGCTATCTAACGCAATGAAGTTGGCTTGCATAAACACACGTAGTTTTAAGGACGTGTTGACTTCAATGTCCTCTGACTACATGTGTCATCATAGTAGACAATATTAGCACTTTGAAAGCCGGGGTACGATATATTTGTACTTCGATTTCGGCCTAAAACTGGCAGTTGTCAGTTACCTTACCAATGCCATAGCTCCTCCGCCAATTGCGCTAGAGAGCTGTTCAAAGGCTCAAACGAATCAGATAGTCTGCTAGATTGTACTCATGGGGGCTGCGGATTTTTTGTAACTGACGTCATAAGTGAAGTAGATTTTGTGTCATTTTGGCTCATGTTACCTGGCCTAGGGCCCAACTGCTAGGCCAAAGTATTTTGCTGAAGTTTTTATTGGAAACTAGGCTCAAGTCCGAGTCTTTTGAGCCTTTGATCGACTTTCTAGCGTTTCTGGTTCAAAAGTTATCTAAAATAAACAAATTAATTAATTATCTAATTAACTAATTAGTCAAATATTTTTATTACTTAAGATTATAACTTTTGAACTCGAAACGCCAGCAGGTCATCCAAAGTATCAAAAGACTTGGATTGTAGCCTAGTTTCCAACAAAAACGTTAGCGAAATACTACCGTCTAACAGTTGGTGCCAAAGGCCAGGTTATGTTGGCCAAGGTGGCCAAAAAGTCCTCTATTTATGACGTCACTCACAAAAAACCTGCACCCCCAACCAAAAATTTTTTTTTAAGTGCAAACTACAAGATGCGTCTTTCGATACTTCAACCAGGTCCGTAACCTGTACAGGAGCGGAGATATTCTCGTGCAAAGCCACATGCGATCCAGCTGTTTTTTGCGAAACGCTTGAATTAACTCGGATGTCAAAGTGTTAAAACTAACAGGATTCCGCCGCCATTATGAGTCTACAACACGCAATCAGGTTCACCAAAAAATCCTGACCTTGTCTCAAAACAAGCCAAAATAAACCAGGTAGCAGTCCTAAGACAAATAGGTTACATGTAAAACATGTATAACCAAACAAAAATAGATATTAAAACTCGTCAGAAACATTGATGAAATGCAATTCCTATTATTAGAAGCATTTTCTTTCCCCGTAAATACACTGTCGTACAGTTGTTTCTTATTAAATACATCGAAAATTTTTAGGGCAACAGTAAAATCCCTGCAATATTCTTTGCACCCTGCATGGTCACAGACTCACGTCAAAAGAGATTTGTAATGAATATGTGCAGTAGCTCAGACAACGTTTTGCCAGAGCCAAGCCTTTCAAACTGAAAAAAATAGAAAAGAAAAAGCCAGATTTTGACTGGTATTTTTGATTTGCAAATAAAGCCAAGTGCATCAAAAAAAGTCTGAATTTTGAAATTTGGCTTCAAAATGCCAAATTGGCAACCCTGCATTAGACCACCATTGTTAGGTAGGGGTAACCGTTGCATCACAAGGTGAGGTATTGGACCACCGTGACTGAGCGATAAAATTCATACAGTCCGTTTTATGGTTTTCTTGCAATTCTCAGCATATCATTTGATTTTACTTGACTTGCAGCTGATTAATTACCTGCGAGCATGTACAATTTCCCAAGAAGCTCCTTCCCGATTTCCACACTTTCTGCAGCCCTGTATACAGTATACACTAACTGAAGTTTTGTGTTTGCTTAAACTCTTTGCATGTTTGCTGTGTTGCACATTGCTCTTCATAAGCTAGTTTACAAATCACAGTTATCACAAGAAGTCACTAGTGCTTAAATAACATGTTAGCCACTTTAACAAATCACGAAATGTGCAACCCTCTTATGCAGCAGTATGCTTAAAATGCTACAACTGCATAAATTAATATATTAAATAGCTCAAAAACTTGACCGCATAGGGAGAATCTGACAACAGTTTTGAAAGAACCCCAAAATTACCATGAAAACGCTCTCAAACCCCAACCCCCATGAAATTCATTTAAAATTGTAGACCTGTGTAATTAATTAATTCCCTTGAACTAAATAATTACTTCATTGTTTTCAAGCTGTAACTTTTGAACCAGAAACATTAGAAAGCCAATCAAAGTCTCAAAATACTTGAATTCTAGTCTAATTTCCAATAAAAGCTTAAGTCAAAAAATTTTGCAATAAAAGCTTAAGTCAAAAAATTCCGTCTAGCGGTTGGGGCCCAGGGACAAGTAACTTGAGCCAAAATGGCCAAAAACCTGCCCCACTTTTGATGACAACCACAAAAAAAACAAATCCAAAACTTTTCATTTTTTAAAATGCAATCTAGAAGACATGCTGCATCTTTTAAGCATTTGAACAGCCTCCAGCATAATGAGCAGGTGAGTTATGATGTTGCAAAGTGATGGTTTGTAAGTGGCTCATGTGGGTCTTGAAGGTAAAAACAGCCTGGTGCCAAAGGTGTTGAGGATAGCCAATCTTATTTTGTTTGTACATATGTGAAAGAAGATAGCCAACTGCAATTTTGTCTATAAATAAGCAGAGGTGATAAATAAATTGTGCATTTTCTTTCCTAAGTTGTTTACATGTTATACTTGATCAGGCTTGTAACCAGGGGGACACAGAGAGGGGCGAATCCTCCCTTGGAAAAATGTTTGCCCTCCTGGAAAAATGAGTTGGACATAGTTTGAAACTATTGGACATTGTTTAAAAAATTTGGCCTCCTCTCTGAAAGCTCTTCTCCCCTCCTGGTGTCCCAAGCTGGTTACAGGCCTGTTTCTGATGCGTATGAATGCTGTATGGCAAAGCTTATATGTGTGCGCTGATAAAAATGTATGTGTGTTACTAAAATTCACAGAAAATGTTTAACCGCTGCTGTACAATACAAATTTTGGGGCTTATTACTATTACTACAAATGTAGAAACAAAAGATTGCATAAAATACATCACACAGATCTAAGAATACAGAGACTTTATATACAGTGTTGAGTTTGCATACTATATATATTAAAAATTATATTGGATATTTGCAAAAACATAGTATAACTTCAGTCTCATGACCAAACTTTTTGTCTCTGAAGTCAAGTTTAAAAAAATCAGAAGTCATTTTGTGAAACATGTGAACTGCTTTTATTTAGCTGAGACATTTTGGTCATTTGTACCACAGTAGTATCATAACTCGCTGTAGCACTCATTCTATATTTCTGATAGAATTGGCTGAATTTTTTTTCAGTCATTTAAAAAAAGTTTTGGTCTATTACCAAAAAACCTAGCATGTGAATAACACGGAGTTGTTGTTGATTGTTTTTTCAAAAATCTTAGATGTTGTCAGTGAACTAAGTCACACAAGCACTGGCATGGAGTTTGTTCATCTGAAAATATTTAGAGTTCTGTGCAGCTGTAGTGTTTGGATCAATTTTTTACACAATATACCATGAAAGACCAATGCCTACATATACTGTGAAAGACCTTCATGAGATACCATTTTAATATGTTGAAATTCAACAGAGGGTTGTGCATCTTATACGCTCATAGTAAATTGATAGATAAAATTAACAAACCAATTTTGCTTTCTACATTACAGCAATGCGAAAATGAGATGTATTAGTCCAGAGTATTAAACGTTTTGTGTTAATCAAAATGAGACAGAAATATTTGTTTGTATGACTAGAGTTTAAATCTGAATATTTTGAAGGAAACCAGTGCATTGTGATTTCAAATTGTACGCAATTCAGGGACAGGTGTGTTGCAGCAAAATGCCAGCCATAATGCTGTAACATAGTCATTACCAAACGTTTTTCACAAAGAACCAAGTGTGATAACTGCCAATCACGGATTGAATACCCACTTGTCTAATACAGTACAATACAGTTAATACAAACGTAAAAAAACGCAATCGATAGTTTTCTTACCAACACAGAACAACAGACAAATCAAAGACAACAAACCAATTTGTTTAGTGTAGCTTAGTTGCAAAAAAGCCTTGTGAGATTTATGAAAGTGTAGTTTAGCTTACAAGAGATCATCAGTATTTGCTGCATCCAACCAAGAGAATAACTTTCATATGTTCATCAGTCAATCTTGCCCAATGTGCGAACTTTGCAAATATCATTTTAAAAAATGTTTTCTCCCAAGCATTAGTTGATACATACATTGGTGCCGCAGCAGAGGCAAATCTCTTTAGCATTAAACTCATCAGGTAAACAGCTATATCATTCAACAACTTTCCCTTTTCTGTGCTTCTCTTTCAAAATTAAGTTTGTTTGTAAAGCTGTTACTTTTGTCATATTGTGATGCTTTGATTGCACAAAGCAGTTCACAGATGTCGCAGAAAACATGAAGTCTAGGCCAAGAGTAGTTGACTGTACCATTGTATTTTAACACATTTGTGGCAGTGTGTGGCGGCCTGGAAGAACTAAGTTCATTCATAGGCTTCATCTGGTCTGCCAGATTTAATGACTGACTCTTGCTGCAACACATGTGACAGGTGAATACCAAACAATGCATTAATAGTGGGATTTTATAAGTGATATTATTGAAGAAGTGATATGGTTATGTAACAACTTGGCTAAGCCCTGAAATACCAAGTGTGCTGCAGTGAATGCAAAGGCAAGCTTACGGTGAAAAATTTTGCCACCAACAATATATAAAGTATCAGTTGTCATTGTTGTTCAAGAATGGTGGTGAACATTTAAAGTAAATGTCTTTTGTGTTTTAGATTAGTTTAAAGTTGTGGACTTTGTTTTAATTTATTTATAGGTGTTTAAACGAAGAAATGTGACTCTGAATGAAGAGGAATTAGCATCAGGTGACAATGTACAAGTGGATATGGTCCATTCCACCACAGGTTAGTAAACAATGCAGATTTAATATATCATCAAAAACAGTTTTTAAGGTAAAGATGTATTGCCGATGACTGTTAATGCTGATCTATACTGGGGCCTGGACTGGATTAGTCACACCAAGACATGTGGTATGTCTACATTGCAGAGTAGGCTAGCTATGTCTAGATTTAAAAAATTTAATGCATTTTCAACTACTGCAAAGAAAATTTGCAGATTAGAGCATGATTGTACGGTAATTCACTTTAACAGTTGTTTTTAGCAACTATCAATAGGCACACAATGAATAAAGGATGCAATGAGAACGTGCCTCATACTTGCAGTTTATGATTGCTCAAGTAGTTTCATCAAAAATAAGGTCTTATTTGGCTATGCTATGAGAAAAGCAAAAGCAAACTTGGGTTATTCTTTCAAGTTTATGCAGCCTGTAAAATTGGGAACTTTTTTGTTTCATCACTTGCACAGTATTCTAAAAACTCTTCATGAGCAATTTGTTTACAAAACTACATTTGTTACTTATCAAGCAAGTGTGCACAGGAAATCTTGCATAGTTAGTACATGGCACAGCACTTAGAATAAAATGATAACTTCCTACATCTTCCCTGCAAGCAATGTTTCCTCTTAAATTGTGATTTGATGAAAATAATACCAGCCCCTTTACTACAACCAGCTATTGTTTTAACCCATACAATAGGTTAAACATCTACATCACTTGCTTGATAAGCACCTAAGCAAAAACGCATGCATAGAGACTGACAGCACTGATCAGTGTAATAAAACTAAACAATGAGCTAATCTCCGAAAGAGTAATAAAAAATAACAAATATTTTAGCTAACAGACAATGCAAGTTATTTCAAACACATCAAAAAGCACTAATACATTGATAGCAGGACCACCATTTCATAATAAAAATTAATTAACCAAATGCAACATCAGTTCCAAAAATGCCAGTGCAGATTTGGTCTACTGCTGGCCAACTATATAGGTAACTTTGTTGGGCCTGCTCTGGTTAGGCCCAACTACTGCATCATTGAAACTTGAAGCTTTATCCAGCGTACTATAAAAACTACTGGCATGTGTATGTATAATGCTGTACTTGTGTTAAATTCTTTATGTTCTCTGTTGCAAACGCTCCAAGAATCTTAAAATCATGTCTGTTGATAACTCAGTTCAAGCCGAGTAAGGTTATGTAGTTCTGTATTAGATGTAAAAAATATTTTTCTGAGTCAAGTTGGCACATGCTGAGCAGAGCATGTATATTTTTCATATTAAATCAAAGAAAAATTATTCATATTTGCTCAGGCTGGCCCCACTGTGAAATGGTTTTAATGTTGGTGTTGGCAAAAAGGATTGTATTGAAAGTGGATTTAAGCATGGACTCAGGAAGGTGTTTTTTTATATAGCATATATTTCTAACAAAAATCTAAGCAAATGGTTGTTTTGTTTTTGAAAATCAGTTTTGTCATGAGTAGTATATAATAACACAAGCTCTAGCCTGCTGGCAAGTTTCTGAGGAATCTGCCTGCATGTTTCTGCTTTCTCATACTTCTGCAATGATTTGAAATTGCACATATCTACCTTTCAATAAGCCACAGGAGTGATGCAAGCGAATCTATCTGCAATTTATTTACAGGGAAACTAGTTTCAGGTGTTAAAATGCATCTTCCGTGCTGCACAGGCAGCAAGAAAAACTTACTGGCAAAATGTTGACATTATAACAATAGTAGAAACAAACACATGTACTAGAACCCTGAAAACTCAACAACTACCAAGTAACCTACACAAAGTGATGGCTTAAACAAGCAAATTTGAAGCTTGCACTGGCACTGTCAACATCTTGAGTGCAGTGTATCCTATTTAACGGGGTTATCATACTGACTTTAAATTCGTTTATTATGGAAAAATGTAGTCTTGTTTTCTTGTGTTGAAAAAGTTTAATTGAATATATACAATGCTGGAAAAAAAATCGTCAATCATCGTAAGTGTTATTGCAGGTGAAGGAATAATCACTGCTGAGATGATTGAAGCTGTTCAAAATGGAACTTTGGAGCAAAAATTTGTACATACACAGAAGTTTCGCAAACTACTTTCAAAAGGTACAGCGTGGTGTTTTTCTATGAAAATAGTTTATGTAGCAATAGAATCTTACATTTTCCTTTATATTACATTATGTTTTATAGAACCCAGTCCACCAATTGATGAAGTAATCCAAACAGGTCTTGTTCCTGAGTTCGTGAAGATGCTCAATATGTCAGAGCAGCCAACATTGCAGTTTGAGGCTGCGTGGGCTCTCACCAACATAGCCTCTGGAAATAACTTCCAGACCAGGGTGGTGATTGAAGCTAACGCTGTTCCTGTTTTTATATCTTTGTTGTCTTCTCCTCATGATGAAGTGAGGGAACAGGTATAAATTATGTCCAAAATACTGAATGTTGTTCTAAGTTTGAAAAGTATTAGTAAAACATTTTTTGAGCCACATTTGGATAATTTTTTATTTGGTGCATAGTAGTATGTGGCTTTCTGTGTGCACATGCGAAGGTTTCTGCTTCAAGTATAATTGGGTATCTTTTGAGTTTTTCCAAAATATTATAAAACAGAAGTTTGGAAATGCTGTACATTTTGGCGTTTAGTTGACAAGTGTAGCGTAACACAATGCAACTTTTGCAGGCTGTGTGGGCTCTTGGGAACATTGCAGGAGACAGTGCCCAGTGTAGAGATTATGTGATAAATTGTGGAATTGTTGCCCCTCTCATACAGTAAGTAGTTGTTATTGTGAAGCTAACAGTGTGCCACGTGACTAAAATTTATCCAGGATCAGTTAGCACAGTAGTATCAACTATTGCATACATTAACAAAGCAATTGTTATGAGCCGTGCATATTTTGGTGCGATTGCAGAGGGACACTGATTGAAAGTAGCTTACAACAGGGTGCTGTTTGGGGTGCTGTGAATCTGTTGCTTGTGCGTAGGTTGATATAAGGTTTGTTTCTGTATGTGTTATTCCTGTGTCTGCTTGCACTGCAAAATCTATTTAAAATCGTAGTCAAATAAAAAGCGTAATACACACTATAGGTTAGCTGTTAAAAGTCAATAAGTATTTGGAGTATTGCGATTGGCAAGTGGAATCAAAATGAAGGCAAAATGTGTGAGTTTTAAAGATAAAAGTGTTTTTTGGTAATGGGGAACAAACTGTGTCTCTGTAATTGTGGCTTGAGCCACTATTGCGTGAGGTTTGGGAGAAGTTGAACAAAATTTGTCAAAAATACTCGGAGAATTTTTTTAAATCCTTCTAACCATGTTTGTTATCAAGTGACTTGCGATTCTTTTGAGTTCATATCCTCAGGGCGGTGGGGGTAATGCAGTGTGCACCACATCAACGTGGAGCAGCTGAGCTAGTGCCGTAAAGTGGTTGATTTTGGATTAGTTTAAAATGCATTTAGCTTATTGCACTGCACCGTGTGCGTCTCATGTTGGTTTCAAAACTTTATACAGCACGGTGAGTTTTGTTCCATATTACTACAAATACTCATGAATCTTCCGGGAATATCCTCGCCTGTTTTTGCTTACAGGTTGGCTCAAACAAGTACGCGATTGTCCATGCTAAGAAATGTTGTTTGGGCTATTTCAAATGTTTGTCGCGGCAAAAATCCTCCGCCGGATTTCGCCAAGGTTTGTAATTGTTCATCGCGTAGTAATTGTCACAACGGCAGTATGTTACCATACGTCGTGCTGAATCAAACTTTTTGCCAGAAAGCTACAGCATTAATTCATCTAGGTGTCGCCGTGCCTACCCGTGCTCGCTCGCCTTCTTTTCAATGAAGAACCGGATGTCCTTGCCGATACGTGCTGGGCGCTGTCTTATCTGTCTGATGGACCAAACGAGAAGATACAAATGGTTATCGACAGGTAGGATTGCCGACTGTAATACATCGTGGTTGCACGTCTGGTCGTCTGCTACTATATACAATTTCTTTTGTTTTTGTCATATACCCCACTACTGCACACGTTTCGTTTGCTACTGGATTCTCTTACCCGGGTTTTGTTGAACGGGGCATGTCGAATTCTTTCAAAGTTAACATGAGATAGGAGGCTTTTAAACGAAACGGGGTGGTTTTTTACATTGTCCGTTGTCAGTAGTTTCGTTGTTAACGTTGCGGAATTGTTTTCGTAGCGGGGTGTGCCGAAGGTTGGTCGAGTTATTGATGCACCATCATAACGCTGTGGTGTCCAGTGCACTCCGCGCCGTTGGAAACATCGTCACGGGCGACGACGTGCAGACACAGGTAAGCAAAACTTGCAACCGCAAGCGTCTTGCCGAGTGAAGATTTGAGAGGAGCGATTGCTGCTTCGCAAAATGTTGTCACCAAGTTTTTTTTTCGGTCTTAGACCGAAATGTTTTTGAAATGAACAAAAAAATTGAGTCAATTTGGTCATAATGTCCGAAAATATAGCCTAGCGACTGTTGCGTTGAGTTTTATTACTTTTAAGGGACAAATGACCGAAATGTCTCAGCAAAAAAAACAGGTTTCGTTTACTGGGCACCTAGTTTTTTTCACTAAGACGTTCCGGTCATTTTTTGCTGAGACAAATTGGTCACTGAAACATTTCTGTCATTTGTCTCACAGTTGTAGTAAAACTCGTCATAACAGTGTTCATTAGCGTATATTTTCAAATGTTCTGACCGACAAAAAAACAACTGGTCACTGCAAGGTCGCTGAATGGTAGCGTTTGGGTTTAACCTCTCGTATGGGCATTGGACACTTGGGCAGTGTTGTAAAAAATGATGCGACACGTACAATTACCTTGGGTATTGTTTAGTTTTACAGATTACGGCACATAACAGTTGTTCGTCTTTATGTGCCGTAGTCTATAAAACCTGCCGTCCAAAGTGTTCTTGGTCTCGTGCAACTCGCATCACTGTAAAAGTGTTGATGGACTGGGGTTGGAACTGCCTTTGTGTCAGGGCCACTTGGCTAACATAAGATTTCGCGAGAGTCCAAAAAAAAAGCAATACTCTAAAATTTATTGGAAGTTGGGCATTTTTGTAAGACGTGAGTTTAAACAAGGAATTCACCGGATATTTCAATTTTTGGTGAAATGCTCGTTTTAGGTTTGGAAAATTCAAACGTTTTATGTTCTCGGAATTCGGTTAAGAGCTCAATAAGAGTAACATTGCCATGTCCTACGTCTCTTTTCTGCTATGTGGCAGCTGTGCTGTTAAAACGAGTTTTTAGCGCCGCTCAATTTCGTTGCACGTTCTAACATACATAATCTCAAATCTTGGCGTGAAGAAGTCATTTCTGTGCAAGTATTTCTTTGCGTGCCGTCCTATCTTAACTTTGCCAAGCATAAAACGTCAAAAGCAGCCACTGTTCTTTTAGTGATCGGAGTCCTTTTGACATCAACAGAATTTCCGTATCTTGCAGCCAGCCTGCAACCACCTTCATTTGTTTAAACCACGTTCAGTTTCACTATACTTGCTTCGTACTCCGGAATGTCACGAGTGGTCATCGCCAATCATCTCCGCTTGCTTGCGTCAGGGTCATGCGGGTACTTTCGTTATGAATGCTGCAGTGGTGACAGTGAAAGTCAACGGCAGCATTGTGCGTGAACTTTCGCCTTGCATCCGCCCATCAACGCTTTACCCGAAACACTATAATCGTTTACAAATCTTCCATATGTTAGTGAATTGCACAATGACATGTTTTTTTTGGAACGCCCTGTGTATTGTGTCTACTGTGTGCTCTGACAAGAGGGGGAGCTAGCATTTTGCAAACGAAAGTTATTCGCGAGAAGCAATTACCGAACCCAAACAAGGTTTATTTCATCAGTTGGTTTTCCATTTATACTCGCTCAGATTGTTTTGGTGCTATTTCTTCGTACAAGGTTACCACTCTGCGTGGATAAAATTATTTATAAGTCTGTGAGATTTGCTATCAATAGTGTTTGACAAAGATTTGATTGTCAACCTTCAACATGCTATTGCTAAGTGAATGCTGCTAAGGTTTCGAGTTTTTTATTTTAAAGTAACGCATGGTTGGCCTACGCTATTTAAAAAATCTATTTTAGAAATGCTAGTGTGTTGAACATCGTGGTTATGTTCGTGCGATGTCCCGATCTTGCAATGTTCTCGAGATTTCACTACACGCAACGATTTTTTTGAATGAAGTCGTGTTGATGGTTGCCTACGAGCATTGGGCTTTTTTATTCATTCAATTTCAAACAAGCAGAGGCAGCTAGATGGTTTCGAAATACCTCACGGTTATTAGGAACTCCTGATAGTTCTGGAGGTTCCACATCAAGACGGGACCAAGCACGGTCGGAGATGTAATCGCGCCACCTGGCCCTTGGCTAGAGCCCCTGTTTCGCTTTGTCATGAGTGTAGCCACAAAGACTTTATTCACCTACTTTTTTGGCCGTTCTAGTCACATGGCCGAACCATTACAGGAGAGGGTATGTGTTGTCACCATTGTCTTATAAAACCCTGTACCTTTCAACCAAAAAAGCTTCAAAAAGCTACCCTTGACTGTGAGAGTTAGTTCGGACTTCATTAATTTTACTGCTGTCATTTTTTATTTAAATTGTGATCTTTTCAAAAAAGAGGCACACCATGCAGCTTAGCTCGTCATGAAAGCAAAAACGAGTTAGATTTAAATCTACCGTAAAATGATTATAATTAATCGATGTCATCTTTGTTCGGAAGTGTATCCAAACTGCGTTGTCAGAGACAAGCAATTTTAATGAAGGTAACAGTCTCTGATGTAACTGAGTCCAAACCCAAGTTCTGTTTACTAGGTTTCTTACCGTTGTCGATCGGCGCCTTTAGCAGTTCAGCCGGTTGGTTCGTTTAAGTTGCTCTACTTTTTTCACTTAATTTAATAAAAGTGTTGCAAGCGAGCCCACGCTGTGCGGTCTTAAAAACGCATTGGTGTCAATAGTGTTCGTACAGAAAAACCTTGAGTATTATTATGCTCCTTACTTTTTGCAGGAAAAGGGCGCATTACATGGTTGTGGCGCTAGTCAAATAAGCAGCGACCTTAATCGTGCCTAATAACACCGTTCTATTAACTCGTTTCGACGTCGCCCAAAAGTTGTGTTGCCAAATTTTGTAAAGGCCAATGCCATTAGGGAAGGCGCATGATGACGCCTGCGTTTTTGATGACAAGCCACTTGGACGGTTTGTTCGTGCTTTTTAGGTAATTTTGAACTGTTCGGTTTTGCCCGCCATTAATCATCTTCTGTCGATCAACAAAGATTCCATAAAGAAGGAGGCCTGTTGGACGATATCGAACATAACCGCTGGAAACAGGTAAAAGTCGCACAAATTCTATGCACCCGGTTCTTCACTTTCTGTGTGAAAAATGTCCAACTGACTCCCGTGGGAGCGCACTGCTCATCGCTTTGGCAATAAGCTGATGAACGCTTCATGCCAAGGCGTTATACCCTGTTGTACGCATGCTGGTGATGTGCTGGTGTTCAATATCGATCGGATAACGCGCTGCACAAGCGCTTTGATGTGGCGTTATATTTCAAACCGTTTTAACGTTGACAGTGGTGCTGTCCTAGTGCAGCCAAACTTGATTCAATATCTCATTCATTGTATCACCCAAAGTTCTAACAGGATTTATATATTTAAACGTTGTTCATGGCTCTTTGGATGGCGTGCGTCGACGCGTTGAAAGCGACGCGGAAGGGAAGTGTTCTCCACATTGTACTGGCGTCTTGGATAGCACGAAATTTTATTTGCTGAAACTATAGCAATAGAGTCCTTAAAATGTACTGAATGGGTCAAACTCGATCGTGTCTGAACGCTACTGTAAAATTAAAACTATCACTTTACCGAAATTCTGCTTTCACGACAACGAATCAATCACTGTGACTGTCAGAGAGAATATATTTAACCTGCTGAGCGTAATCGTCTCGTTCGTTCGAATGGAATGAGACTATGGTGCTGTAACTGACTGCCAAGCCACATGCATTGATTCAACGAGTTTTTCAGGCAGCAGATCCAGCAGGCAATCGACTCGAACATCTTTCCCAAGTTGATAGAAGTCATGCATACCGCCGATTTCAAGACGAGAAAGGAGGGTGCATGGGCCATCACAAACGCAACGTCCGGGGGCAACGGTCAACAAATTCGGTACTAGCCAAATTTATTCGAGCTGAATGTGTGTTTTTGATGTGATTATTACTTTATAACAACAGCACCGACTGCGTTTTTGTTCTAACGTGCTGAATTCAAAGAAGAAAGTATCATCGCTGACAGGCAGTGTGCAGAATGGTTCTACTTAATGGGGACAGTTATAACAGCGGAAGCATTACAGACCTAATGCTGTGTATTTTATGTTGTGAATGGGTTGTTTCACGGGATGGTTGCTTGGTGATTTTCGGCGCTTGACACTAAAGTGTACCTTGAAAGGTCGTGCGTGCGCAGGTTTTCCCACCTTGGAAGATTCACTGTGGATAAAGATATAAGTGGAATATCCAAACTGCCAGCATTAATGCCAGAAACGGCGCAACTGCCTTCAATAAAACCTTTGCTTTGGTTTTTCATTCTGCATCAGGTACCTTGTTGAAAACAACTGCATCCCTCCTTTGTGTGATTTGCTCGCCGCGCAAGACGCAAGAATCATTCTTGTTGCCCTGAACGGTCTCGAAAATATCTTGAAGTTGGGAAAGTTGGAAATGCGAGAGACCGGAATCAACCAATACGCGATGCTCATAGAAGAATGTAAAGGTGAGAATCCTGTGCAGCAGCGAATGCTTATTAGCTGAAACTGCAATAACCGTATGATCTCCATGTGCGGACAAGCCGAACTGTCAGGAGAGAAGATAATTTCATTTGAGGGAAAAAATCACTTTCAAAATTTAGAATTAGTACCTGCCTATCGTGTCCTATCGTCCTATCGTGTCCTATCGTACCTGCCTATCGTGTCCTATCGTGCCATTCAAGAAACCAAGTTGTGGTGGGCAGCCGGTCGCTGAATTTTACCAAACATAAAAAAGCAGAAACTCAATTACCTAAATTAGTGCGTACTGAAACTCGTAAGTTTCATCCGTGTATTCACCTAACTCCTCGTAATTAGAAAAGTGAAATATGATTTATTCAAAAACAGACATTGATATATGATTAACACACAAAATGGGTCATGCGTCGGCCAAACGCCGAACCCTTGGAAGAATTTATCGTGTAAGCACGCAGTGACATTTATTGATAGTCGACATGTACAAATCGAAAGCGTTCATCTGTCAGCAAAAGGAATTAAATTCTCATAGAACTGTTCTGTTGTGAACTGTTCTGAACACAATCATCTGTTATGATATCAGCAAAACAAAAGCGAAGTACAACAGGGAAGCAGCCTCTGGTATTCTTTGCAAGTCATGGATTTTTAGCTTTTTGTTTTGAGGATATGTTTTTATTCGGCAAATGTTTTTAGTCAAGAAATGTGGTGTTGCTCGAGTACTTCTAATTCTAGGAAAAATATAATTTTCATTAAAAGTCTAATTTTCTAAATGTGTGTAGTAACCATGCATTAAAGTGGATTGTACTCCACAACACGGTTGAAACCGTGTTGTCATCACTTGTATAACTGCTGTTGTATTCGCTACAGATTCGACATATTTTTGCATGAGGGTTTCTTTCGTGTGATACACTGGGTTATCTGTGATTTCCAACTGCGTTGTGAACATTGCAAATCGTGCGTCAACCTAACCGTATACGATTTTCCATTTCCATGCGTGAGTCATCACGCAAATCCATGTCCCGCATTAGCGATTTGCTGGCTTCGTCCTAAGTGTTCATTTGTGTGTCACACGTTGCAACGCTGTACTAATCCACGACTGTTGTGGCGCAGTCCCATCTCATGTTATTACACAATATTTACAAAATACGCGAGAACTGCAATCGTTTTTGCGTGGAATCGTTAGGCTGTTTTTTTTCGGCCGCATAACTTTGCATGTATCCACATTTTGTTTTTATCGCATAAACGCATAACGCGTATAAAACCATACACTCCGAGCAATAGACTTTTACTTATTTTTACTGACCAACTGTTCCCTCTCAACTGCCAGCAGCTTCGGAGTGGGGAGGTCTGCTGTCCATGTCACCCTTGGGGTCCTTGAAAGCCTCCCGCTCTCACATGCAACATTGCAACTTGGTTCGTTTGCGCCATTGAGCGGTGACTACTGACTAGTATCAAAGATAGCTTGCTAGCGCCATCTGTACGTGTGGTCGGGGTTTTTCAAACGTTTAACTTTGACCGCAAAGACGTTTTGAGAGACCGCAACTATTTTATTTTATGGGCCTCTCAAAACACCTTAAAAATCAATGTGTTCAGGTGTTTTTTTTATTTCGTTGTGTGTGCGTGCGAGGAGATCAAACACATTTTGATGGCGATAGCAACCATACATTGTCAGGAGCGTAAAGAACCTGATAATTGTGTAAGCATGAAGAGACTGAATGCACAATGCAAAGTTGTTGCACGGTCAGTGGTTCTGTAGGCATGTGTTGCTCTATCACTACTTCAGCGTCTGCTCTGCAAGTTTACTGCATCGTGCATATATAGATAGTGACTTTTATTTAAATAATCCGTGGTACTTTTGATACAACAGAAACTAAACCCAATTTAACAGTCTTTGTTGACTCGCCTAGTCGCTTCCGCAAGTAACCTTCTGTTAGTTAAAGTAATGGTTTCGTAGTGTGTATGCACGTGACAGATGTATATGCTTAGACTAACTAACCTTTTGGTTTCCAAATAAAAATGTTGTGTACCATTAACACCCAGTACTCATTCAGTACATACAGGCCTGAATGCCTTATACAATGAAATGTGCATTAGATGTAGTCTGTGTGCCAATGTCAGCACAAAAAATGTAATTTGCTTATTTACCGGGATTAAATGGCTGAAACCCCCCTTTTTTCACATAAACCTACCGAGGCTTTGAGCAACCATTCCAATAACAGGCAGTCAGCCAGAATTTCTCTCTGCCAATGAGGTTGAGTAGGTTTTTCAAAAATTATTTCACCGTTAAATAATTGCAATGTATAAAAGCAGATATACTCTGCCTACGTAGTGCGTAATGCTTCGAGGTTGGGCATTAAAGGATTAGGTTACGTGCACTGACTTCTGTGCTAAAACCCCTTTTATACTTTTATCTATGGGTTTTGGGATCATGGTGTTTTTCTGCAAACGCTGAGCGCCATTTTTTGAAGTCAAACAACGTTGGGACACCATTTTCGCCCGGATTTTCATCGATTTTGTCTAGATACTCAAGAATTTTGCCCGGATTTTCAAGGATTTTGCCGAGATTTTCAGGGAATATGCCCAAATTTACAGGGATTTTGCCCGCATTTTCGACAAATCAAAACTTTTGGGGGTGCGCTTGCACCCCCCGCACCCCAGCCTCATACACCACTGTTTGGGATGTCCCGTGGGATAGGCAGTGGACTTTGAAGTTTGTCCCATATCCCATCGTAAGTAATTTTAGTGTCATGTAGCACGAATTTTTGAAGTCGAATACCATAATTATGTGCTCACAGCTCAGTAAATATTAGACATAGACGTTCAGTGTCGTGGCTTCATGATGTGAGCCCCTAAAAGTAAGATTGTTGGGCCCTTCTTAATGACACTGAGAAAAATGGTCACCTGGTTATCATTGGCCTCCCTAATATGGGGGTTTAGGGTTCGTTAGCATAGAGTTGTAAGTCGGACCGGGCTTTTCGGGTCGACCGGGTTCGGGCTTAAATTTGTCAATGTTTCGGGCCTACATACAAATTTTTTTCGCAACAATGAATACTTTTGTCCCTGTTACTGCTGAAGCAATTGAGTTGATTTAATGTTCAATAAAAAATATCAATTGTGAATTATGTGGTCATGTTTACTTTGCTACGCCACCAAAACCCCGCAGTTGTGCATATCTTGACTCAGTTGGTAAATTTGGCTTTAGGGCCTAAATCGGGCTTCACAAATAACTGTTGGTCTCGGGCCGGGTTCGGGCTTCAAAATGAGGCCCATAGCCAGCCACGGCTGTGTAGAGGCTAGACACCATACATGCATGTGATATAATTTTCTTCGTATTACCACTTTTGTGGGAATCTCACAGGATGGGACAGTCAGAATTTGCCATGGGCTGGGACGGAGAAAATATCCCACGGACAAGCTTTATTCTTGGCGTGCGAACGGTTTGATCGACACACGACGCTGTAATCTACGAGCCAATCTACTTCGCCTCAAAGAGCTTCAACCCAACGTCAATGCCTGCTTACAAGCAGACGATTGTTGCATAAAAGTTTAAGGCTGATATTACTTGAAATGAAAGCTTCAGCTCGCAGAGCTAGGAGTTTATTTTGGAATTCGCAAAAAATTGGCCACGAACTCACTACACTGGTTTTGCGAAACACTTCAACTCTCGGGACCGGTTATGCACTGTAGCTTGATTGGGCGGATGGCATGATGCAATTTTCCCAGGTTGTTGAGTTCTGTTAAATTTTCCAGCATTGTTTGCGAGGAAACCATGTAACAGAAAGCACGTAGTACAAATGTATCATTAGTTACAAAAAAACAATGGGTTTTATATTACCAATAAACAAACTAGCACCTTAACACGAGAACTTCGCTCAGTGAGGCAAATGGAGCACTTGCTTCCATCAAACTGCCTGTACCGAGTCGAGTTTTGACTGTAACAAAGCACTTGCTGTTGCTCTGTTTCACCAAACTGAAAATATCAGATACGTCTGATGGTCAAGTAATTGTCTTTCTCACTGCACCGCTGTGATGCCGCATCGAAAAAATCCTGTGCATTCGCTCACAAAAAGTAGAACTACCTTTTTCCTAAGTAAGCGTGATTTCGGCAAGGTTTCGCGGGCCCATAAATCCAAATACGAAGGCCACATTCGGCCAGGAATTGGATAATCACTGGCTGTATATTTTTGGGACCTTTGTACTTACAGGTACTGTAGTACGAACTGGTCTTACGCATATTCGCACCGCTGGTGATGCAATATCTCTAATTTGATGTAACAGCATTGCAGTAACCATTGTGGACTACATTCCTGGATTTTTCCATACCATAAAAAAGCAATCGAATTATTTAGTTTCTGCAACATTAAAGGATTAACCCAAGCATCTTTATCCTCTGCACAGCGAACAGAAAAGTTTAAATGACCCCGGTTCCCAACCCCAATGCTTCTTATGTCCGGTAGCCTACTTAGGGCATGCCATTCAAATAGAAAAGTTTTTTTTGTGTTTAGTAACTTTTTCCGTGTTTAGTAACCTCATCACAAAAACTGATAGCGACAGTGAGATAAAGCATTTGTAGATTCAGTAGACAAAATTACTTTTAACGACCATGGGCGTTAGACCTGCCAAAAGCAAATACCGTGTCTGCTCTCGCTTCGCAAATTCTTAAACTCTTGTCCGCCCCGAAAGATTTGTTAGCAAAATATGCAGATGTGTCGACAATTGCACAAGAAAGTTTAGTCAATAAAGCAGATATAAGGACAATAATGCCTGTTATTTTTTTGTTTGTGTATTTTTTCAGTCAAGGCCGCTGGTGGGCCTTCAACATCGCCTGGGTTGTTTCTGAAGAAAGCTTAATTAAGGTGGTGGATTTTTATCGTAGCTGGCTGCGGTGTGCACCCACTAACAGTTGAAACCTACAATAACGCCTAGGTTGTTAAATCTTGTAGTTTTGAGATTTATGCAAGTGTTTTTTAATGATCTAGGGCGTTATGCGTCACTCGGTGCAGCTATTTTTGACTAAAATCCTTAAAAAACGTTTTACTTCTTACGTGTTCAGGTGAAAGCGGTTGCTAGACTCAATTGGTACTATGGGCCATCGCGTTGCTACTACAGCTGGTGGTCGCGTTAAACGTGTGCGTTGGATAAAGAACTGCTTTTATGAAAAGGTTGAGGTTGGGGATAGTAAATTTCAGCTGTTTCTGTCTGCTCTTGATTGGCGCTTTTGTGTTTGTGCGGATAGCTCAGCAACCGATGCCCGGCCAAACCTGTTTTGTTGTCATAGTGACCATACCCTTCCAAGAGGGTATTTTAATGCGAAATGTTAACATAGAATGAGATCTTACTGTTTACATACTGTCGAACGCACTTTAGTTTCAGCCCATCTTCGCGGTGGTCGTGTCTCAGTGTCGTTACACCTTTACATACAATTGTGATTTTCATCTTTTAAGGCTTGGATAAAATAGAAAATTTGCAAAGCCATGAAAATAACGACGTTTATCGGAAAGCATATGATCTGATTGAGAATTACTTCGGTGCTGAAGACGAAGATGAACATATTGCACCAGATGTGAGTAAAGCTATAGTGGGTTTATTCCGATGTCTTAGCATGCTTGATGCATTGCAGGGTTTCGAAAAAGCATGCATTGTCAAACGAGTTACGTAACGCTTGCGCGACGTTCACCGCAGATGAACCGCGATCTGATTTTTCATAAACTGTCGCCTTCGAAACTGCTACCCTTTGTATCCAAGCCACTAAGGTTAAGGAATATTTATCATCATGCACTTAACGCAGCAGTTGTAAAGTAGTAAGTAAGCACCAACATTAAAGCTATTGCATGCTTCTATAGTCGGCTGTTGACAAAAATAGAATGTGCACCAATACACCCTGTTTGTAGATTCATCAATTTAAGAGTTTGAGCGGATTTTACCAAGGTTATTTTTACTCAAACCTGCCAGAAAGCTTTATTAGTTAAGGTGTTTTTTCTACATTCTTTACTCAAATCAAGATTTAAAAATGAAGGAAGCTGAGTTTGATATTAAAGCAGCAACATTTTTGGTCACGTGCAAATTGACAACTGTCGCACTCAGAGGAAGGTAATGTTAAGTATAAACATCATTCAAAACGCGTTACTCTCACATGACAGCTGCTCTCACATGACAGCTGCTCGTGATGTCATACAGGAACCAATGTACTGCTTTGTCGCCTTGCAGTCAAAAGGGCGTAAGACAACTTCACTTACTGCCTTCGACTAGCGGTAACGCATTTTGAGATAGATGGTCAGTATCGACTGCCATTGGTTAGAGACAGATGTCATACTCCGGCTAGGCGCGGATTCCATTTAGTGAATGAATTAACGCTTAAAAACGTAACGAAGCACGTAACGACCCGATGTTAGAAAAAGTGGATCGTATTCTGCGTGCTGTTGCCTCTGGGACAGAGCGCAGCATCATTAAGTTAACACAGCCATACCGTTGTCCCTGAAATGTTAACAGATAATTCGCAACCGCGAGGATTTCTATGTAGCGTTGTAAAGCTCGTGGGTACAGCGAACGTGAGGGGAGATCTCATTGATGTTATCAGAAGCATTAAGAAGCATAAACGCCTATGGGCAATAATGGCTTCTGTGAAATTGTAGCAAAAGCAGCGCATGTTGTTTCCACTCAGTGTGTCCACTCCAGCTTACCGTATGTTTCCGTTGTCTGCGCTCAAGAACGTTTGTGGTGACCGGCCAGAAAATGTTACCGGCCACAGTCAGCGTGTTGCTAACCGCTTAGCGTGCATGTGACTGTGAAACGAACGCATCAAAGCGAAATAATTGTACCCGTTTTTGTTTTGACAGGTCGATCCCGAATCAAAGCAATTTGCCTTCAAGCCCGAATCAAACATGGAAGAGTTCAAACTTTGAGCGCCGTCTATGAAACAACAAAAGACTTAACGCTGTCCGCTGCGCTTGCATAACCGTGAAGTGTTCCATGTCTCCGATAACATCGCAGGCTGACCGCTGCAGGGCAGGCTGTTGCGGTGCGAGCGAGGAGATGTGGCTCATGTTCGCATTTGTCGCACTTTTGCTTTTCACTCGCATTGCTCGCGTCCCCAGGTGAGAAGGACGGTTACGAACAGACTTTCCCTGGTCGAGGATAGTCGCTTTGTTAATTCAACTTGCAAGGCCTCTTCGATCGAATAGCTTCGGCCATTTGGAAAAATTCTCATTGCGACGCATGCCTCCCTAAACACTGTCGGTGATTTGTTCAAACTTCCTTTAAAAACCTACCGTTTGCTAGAATCACCTGTATGGTTGCATTGGACGCTGCAACATCCAAGCATTCGACAAAGTCATAAAATTACACGCTTTCCAAGCGGCCCTCACGTTTATAGCTAGATTGGTTGTTTATGGCTGGAGCTAGAAATGTTATCAAACAACCGTCAGTTTATAACGTCTACAGCTTCCTTGAATGCTGGAAAAAATTTGGAAGTAGTGATATTTATAGAGAAATAAAAAACAATGTAGTTATAAAAACATGAGTAGGTACCCTTGTATTACCTAGAAAAGATGCAAAGTAAACTTTACACAGCTGATTTCTGTGTGAAAATAGTCAGATAAAAATTAATTGTTAATCCTTACGCTGTAGCGTTTTTCACGAACAAAAAAATCTGCGTCAAAGCAATGCATTTTCCGGGTGACTAGACGTCCGTGCTCACTCTTGTCGTCAGTTAACATTTAACGACTTAGTACTGTGCTCCTCGTGTTGCCTACATGGTATTGGGTACGGTGAAGAACAGCTGCCTGCTGTGCTGATTAAGTCGTACTTGTTGTGAAATCGAGATGGAGCGCGGCAAATGAAGTGAAGTTGCTGCTTGTTGGATTCATTTTTCGTGTCTCGTGACTGATATTGCTGACGTCGCTCAGCTGCAGTGAGTGCTCATGGTGCAGCTGCGCTACCTTTCGCATAGGTTACTCGATCCAGCTTGCGCATATGCAGGTTTTGTAGCAAGCCAAAGAAGCTCAGCAATGTTCGTGACGAGCTGTGTTTTGACCCTCGCGCGGCAAATTACGGCACAAGTACGAGGAACGCTTTACGACGTAACGTAGCGCGCTTACCCTGATTTTGTGTTCAGCATGCTTACTCTGCTTTGTGCTGTGAGCTTGTGCAAACGATTTTCACACATGTTGTACGATGCTGAAGAAGACTTGCCTGCCTCACGAATTAAAAAAGCATCTCGCTGGCGCATGTTTAACCGGAATTTCTGAAGAAAGACATGTCCAAATTGTGTTACCTCTTGTGGTGTTCGTTACTCTCGTACGTGCTCGAAACTGAAAGTCTTGTTGAAATGCAGCTTCTTTCTTGTTTCTCCCCGCCCTGTTTTTATTTATTTTCTTTTCTTTCTCTTGTTTACTCGACCCGAAACTATTTTTGTATTATTTCGGGACGTTGGATATTTTCTCGTGTTTTCTGTATCTTGGCTTTTCTCATCGGACCTGGTCATTGCATTCTTTTTGGTTTCGACACTGGTTAGCGCATAGCTGCTTGCTTGGATTTTGTATGGCAAGAACTTATTCCGAACACAAGCTTACCGTAATAAAAGTATCACAGAACTGACTGCTGGTGCGCGTTTTTGACGACCCTGTAACGCACAAATTAGAACTAACTCGAATAGTTTGCGAAATCTCATTGATTTCGCTTGAAGATGAATCTTGTAGCCTGAAAATAATTCTGATTGCGTTAGATGCTACAAAAAAACTGCGTTATCAATGAATCTCCGCTAATTCAGCAACAGACGTTGGATGTAAAAAGGTTTGGAGCCGTGCATTGTCGATAGTGAGATTGACATTTGCCTTGGCGTACTTATATTTGAATATGGAGCATTCCTTATCAGAAGTACAGTAGCAGGCAAGATTCCGAGAAAAACAAACAACTCTGCGATTGGGCTACCTGTAGTCAAAATGAGTTTAATAACGTGTTTGGCTCAGTATGATGATCCATCTCGTAGGGAGAATAGAAAAATGCTCAGTCATAGCTTATCACGGGGTAGGTGTTGGTACGCGCAGGGAATGCAGAAGAACAAACATTAAACAACGCACCAGCCAGTGGCGGACTAAGGTTGAATGAAGCCCCTGACTGAAACTTACAGGGGCCTGTCTGTATATGTATATAAAAACTAAATTGGGGGCCCAGGCAGCCCCCCCCTTAATCCGCTACTGGCACCAGCAAGTGTGCTACATGCGCTCATCGTGATATAGCAGCGTTGTATAGTGGAAGAAAAATGAAGACTGACAAGCATCAGGCATGTGGAGTGAGCGAACAAAAAAGTTAGATGAAGATGCACATCGTTGAATGCAAATATACAAATTGTCTCTAATCACGGTAATAAATGACACCACACAATAACTAGCTTATGTTGGCGAACAGTTTCATTCCTGGGAATGTACTACAGAATTCTGCTTTTTGCGTCGCAGTTGCACTTCGATATGCGTTGTTATAGGTAACGGTGTAAACGTTTAGTACAGACTCTATTTATTCCACAACTGGCACAAAACTGAATTATTTTGTTGCTGCACGGTAAAGTCATTTCACGTATCTCTGCATGTCACTGCCATCCTATTTGGTATGAAGTAGTTCATCAAAATAGTTGACTTGTTCAATATAGCCCTTTCAACCTAGTACAATATTGTGCTTCATTCAGAAAACCAATTCAAAACTGGCTATGTCATTGTTAGGGCGCGTTGAGAAAGCATGGCTTGCTCTAAGTAAGCTTTGATTTTGCGAAATTGGTCATGTAATCAAATCCGATCCAAACGTGTGTTTGACATGCATTAAGTTTGTAGGGTTTAGGCTCAGAGTCGTATCAGCCATACTCCATACCCCCAATTGGGGGCCCACGCTGTCACAGGGGGGCCAAAATTCAGTCCCGTCACCACCTTAGCCCCCAGAGAAAGCTTTGATACCCCAAATTGAAAAATCAAGCACTAGAAATCAGTGAAGTTAGGGGGCCCTTTGAAAGAAAAGTGCTTATGTATTTGGGCCCCTTTGAAAGCAAGGTATGTAGACATTAGAACTGCTGTTGGGGGCCCTTTGAAAGTAAAGTAGCCTACTTATACATTACAGTTGCTGCTGGGCCACTTTGAAAGCAAGGTAGGCTGCTTGACACATTACAGTTGCAAAGGGGGGCCCGAGGCAAGTGCCTCGCTTGCCTTCCCTTAGACACACCACTGTATGTAACCCTGACAATGATCTTATACGAGAATATGAAACCGATTGAACACGTTCTGCTTCATCCGATATGCGTACTTTCTCACCTGATGTGCGCATGTAAACACTGTAATGTAAAGTTATCTTTATATTATTGAACACACTGAAGTTGCTGATGAGTTTATCACTTCAAAAAACACAGATTTCACGCGATTCTTCATAATACTCTAGACACACAGGTCGGCTAAAAAACAGATCTGGGTCGAAAAAACCCTCAGTGGGAGCCCTGGCCACACGCGGCAAAACGCCTACTACCGTAACTTGAAGTGAACATTTCAAGATTTGTTGCCGTGTGATTGTTGCGTAATAAAGACCAGGACTACTACAATTTGCTAGCAAGTTTCGCAACCTGCCTCTGCTGGCAAAGGAGCGAATAGCGCGCTTGCGCTAAGCATGTCGGGGGCCTCGCGGTCGCGACTTTGCCCAAGGCCCGTAACCAGGACGAGCGAATCCCCTCCTAAAATTTTTTTCGCCCACCCTGGAAAAATGTGTCGGACATAATTCAAAAATATTGGACAGAGTTTAAAAAATTTGGGCCCCTCAGAAAACTTTTCGCCCCACCTGGTGTCCCAAGCTGGTTACGGGCCTGCTTTACCCTGATGGGCCTCGCGCTCATTTACCCGGCTCTGGCTACATGCCTAGTTGTATACGTACAGAAGTCAGACTTCCACTTGATCAACGTATTTTGTGTAGTGATGGTTGTAAACAAATGTCGGCTACTAGTACTATGTCTAGCCCAGGTAATCTTCCCTTATTTTGTACTGCGTAGCAGCAAGATACCTTTTGTGCTTACGACCAAAGTTACACATTTGCGCAGCCTGCTGTTCAGACAGCCAGATGGAGTTAATTGCGTAGATAGAAGATTCTATTTTAGGGGGTTGTCCCAAAACAAAGTAATGTAGTTGGTGGATTGTGGACGTTAACCGTTGCGTCCATGTAAGCCTTAGTCTATATTTGTTAACATTGATAGGCGATTTGAGATACAAAACATTATTAATCTAAACATGTGCCACGCACCAGAAGATTTACAGTCCAGACATCAGCAAGGTTTATGCATGCGTATTTCGGCCAGTAAAAAGCCCAATGCGTACGCTTTATAAACACATTTCACTTAAGCTCATGGTAAAGTTTATCAATTTGCGCTAATCAAAGAAAACGTTCATCGAAGGGCACATGCTGTGACCGGCTTCATGCTTGCTCCTTCGGTAATAATGTTTTGATAACTGAACGAAAGGATTGATTCTGCTTTCCTGCAAATTTTTTTGCATTTCATTACGACATCTCTAAATAATCGCCGTCAATTAAATGACAATGATTTACGACCCAATTCCTTTTGTCATGCTCGTTCAAATAATTTTAGTTGGAAACTACGAGCCTATTCTTGGTATTTGCGGGAAAATATTTATAATGTAATTTGCACAATCTGCAAATGCTGTTCATGTTGTGAATTAAAAATAAATTTTCAGAATGTCCAGCCCCCCTGCACAAACGCGAAGGCCCCCAATGGAAGACTTTCTGGCGACGGTTCTGCCCAGGCCCGCAGACACGGGGGCAGTTACCCCCAAATCTTTTTTGTACCTCACCTAATTTTGTTGTGCTCAGAAAATTTGTTTTTAAAAAAATAAAAATATTCCCCCCTTAAAATGTATTTTGCCCCCTAAACCTTAAAATCTGGCTACGGGCCTCATTCTGCCAAAATTGTGTCTGCAATTAGGCTATTTTTTTGAAGGCCATTCGGCCCCGAGATGTAGCATAACTTATTTTATAAATGACCTTTAGGGGGGCCCCTGTAAGTATTTTGTGGGGGGGAGAGTGGGGCTGATAGGCACTGGTTAGGCCACTACAAATATACCAAATAAATCAATTGGCCAACAGAGGAAGGACCAACGTCTATCTAAATTCAACTACCGACTTGTTGAAACAATCACAAAGAAAAGTTTCATCTAAAAACTAGAGTGATAACTTCATAAAATTACAAATTCTTGAAGGATATCGTAAATCTTCCTAGCTTAAAAAAGCAAGTCTTTCTTTAGGCTACTAAAAATAGCCGGTACTGAGATTGAAAATAATGATAGCATTTTCCTCAGTAAATCATTATAATAGGTATTTAGTCTACAACGCCGCCATGAAATAACTGGTGGAGATCAGGAGTCTCCATCGAGATGATCAACGTAACTTTAGATTGGTTTATTGGTAAGATTGATTGGTTTATTGTTTCATATGACTCATCTGATAAACAGAAGCAATACAAACAGCCATCGCGCAATAAGTAAACTAACTGTCGTGAACATTAAAGCAAATTAAAATACAATGGCATATAGCTGATCAATGTAAACAAAGAGTGGCACTGTGTCATATAGGATTGGTAAAGGACCTTGGCGGTCATCTTGTCAACCATCCCCTTTTATCACGTTTTGAAAAGTGTTGAAAAACAACAGTTGGAGATCAAATACGCACAGTTAGGAAAACAAACAAACACATGGTGAAGTAAATGCACAGATGAAAGCGCATGTCTATGTACACAAACGAGTGGATAAAATTCAATTGCGGAAATTTGGTGTGGAAATGCTGCAAGCTTTTTTGCCACACACACACATAATTGTGCAGTCCTTACCAAACAAACATCACCCGCACAAAAGCACCTGCGGTAGTTCACTAGTGAACACAAACGCAAACATGCTGCAGGATATACCCAATACTGCTCCCGTTCTGTATATGAACAACTCACCTTACTATTATGCAGTTGAGTCTTCCTAGGAAAACATTACCCGCACTCTCTTACCTATATCCTCCTCACTTGTCACTGCTGTTGTGCTACATTCCCTGGCATGAAGAGATGAGCGGACTGTCATATTTTGCAATCCAGATCCAATCCTAATTTTGTAAAACTCAGTCCAAGTCCATCTTTTTTCCAAAAAAAGTTTAAGAAATTTAAAATCCAACTCCAAATAGAGCCCAAAAAATTAACAAACTACAGCTTTTTAATGACAAAAACTACGCAGTTCTTGTTCTTTAGCTCAGTCCAAATCCGGTCCTGATCCAAAATTTATGAAGCATCGTACAGTCCGGGTCCAATCCAAACTCAATAAAATTCGTCATAGACCGGATCCAGTCCAATCCAAGTCCAGTCCAACGACCATCTCTGGTGGCATGTGGGCAATAGTGGTAAAACCAGAACACGTTCTGTTCACACCTACCTAGACTGCTAAATCTCAATATATTTCCGGTTACCGAAGTGTGAGAATGCAAATTAGGTAACCGATAATCCGGCTCAGAGATGATCAGATAGTGTTTTTTTGCTATCCGATCCTATCCTAATTTTGAAAAATAATATCTGTATCCGATTCCTGTTTTGGTTGAAATTATAGGCCTACTATCCACATCCAAAAGCTATCCAAAAGTGTATTATGATGCACAATATATATTTTTGTGTTGTGTCTATTTTGCCTTGTGAGGCAAAATAACTGCTGAAGTTATTGTGCCTTTAGCTGAACACAATTGGCTGAAGTAGTCAAATGACAAGTTTGGAATGCATGTCCTGCCTAGTTGACCATGACATCAGTAACAGCTCATTCCCACCTGCATGGTTAAGTGTTGCCCTATTTTCAGGGCTGGCAAGCAGTCAGCAGCTTCTTGTTTGCATTACGTGAACTGTAGGCTAAACCCTAACTCTAAAACCCCCTAAACCCGACCCTAAACCTTGGCCGTAACCCTGACACTGACACTAAACCCTAACCATAAACTTTAAAACCCCAACCACTTGCCTCTTTGCATATCCTACTTGTCTCATGACGACTTCAACCAATTGTGTTCAGCTGGAGGCAAAACAGTCCCAGCACAGTCTTTGCCTCATGAAGCACAATAGATGCTACCGAAATGCATTGTGTTACTCAACTTTGGCCTCTGTCATGCCTATGAACAGCAAGCTTGACATATCGCATAACCTAAGCACATTTCAGAGTCAATTGCATCAAAATGTAAGCTGAGGTTTTGCCACACGAAGCTTTTCATCAGTCATTTGTTTAGCAACAATGGTTCCATCTCAAAACCATCCACGATTTCACATTCATAATTTCATTCATTAATCCAGCCTCTTGTTGCACTTAACCACACCTCTATCTTGCAATGCTAGTCTACAAACCAAAACATCATTTGAAAAAAGAAACTGGCTTAAATTATCTCACAAATTTTGAAATGACTCATTTAAAATTCAGTCTAATAAGTCGATGTCACGTATCGTGTTTAAGAATTGCGTATCGTGTTTAAGAAGGTAAAGAATTTGCGTATCGTGTTTAAGAAGGTAAGTTAACTGGCCTGGTATCGTCCAACAACCAAACAATGCAGGCTCACGTTAACCAAGCATAAAGACAACAGGGCCTAGTACAGGCTACAGACCACATTAAAACAGCTAGCCTGCTCTAGCTAGTCCAGTCTAGGCTACAGATCACAGTAGGCCTACTCTCGCTAACCCTAGTCCAGGTACGTACTGTAGCAAACAACTGCCACAATGTATACTGAAAGACCCCTATCTTGCTACACCAGCAACAGACACACGCTGAAAAACTTATCGTGTTCAATCAGTAGGGCATGCAACTACATTACGGCACTGAGATTACTCCAAAGACAGACTCAGAGTCATGGCACAGAAATCTGAAAAGATGCTTCCGAAGATACTAAATGAAAGATTGTGCAAGGTGCAACATTTTCCAAGAGACTGAACCCTCGAAATATCGAGAAAAGCGGTTCGGGTGTCCTTATCCGAATTCGGTTCCCGTTTGAAAGCAGTTTTTGGATATCCGTATCCGGTTGCAAACTCACTACTGTACCTTGCTGGATATCCAACCGGCAAACCGGATAGTGATCCAGGGCTACCAGATGGTTGACAGAAAACATGGCAAGTGTTTGTCAAATTTTTGGCAAGAAATTTTTGAAAATGGCAATATTTTTGGCAATATTGATTTTTCATGACAAAATGGCAATTTTTTGGCAATATACTAGTGTTGAACAAATCGGAGATTTTTGGAATCCTAATCCAGTCCAAAATTTTCTTTGAGTAATCCGGTCCGATCCTAATCCTGTAAACTGTCCTAATATTTAATCCAATCCGGTTTATATCCGAAAAAACTCTGATTAAGCATTTTACTGCAGAGATCAGTGCAAGTTGGATATCCATATCTGATCCGGTTGAGTTGTTTCAAAATCCAATCCAATCCGGATCCGGTTCTGAAGTGCAAAATCCGGTTGGATCGCGATCCGGTAACCGGATCATGTTCAACACTGATATATACTGATTTCATAGTTTTTTGCAATTCATATTTTTTCCATACTTTTAAATTTTTTAAGTTTGACAATTAAGACAAGGTCTGTTTATGGGAATAAAAATTGCGTGCTCCGTAAGTGAAATATATCCGCTGTTGAGCTTAGATCAGTGCCGATTATGTTTGACGATTATTTTTTTGATGTGTGTTGTGTAAATCAAAACTTTTTGGTTAGATGTCAGATACCCACAACAAACTGCAGTACGGGAATAACTATAACCAGAAAAATATTGGACTTAGTCTTAGACCTCAATTATTTTTCTTTTTCTGACCTTAACCCAAACCCTAACCCCACACACTTACCTAAACACCAAAGTTTTCTCAACGTATTTAATAAGTAGAATATTACCCTGTGCATGCGCACATGGCGTGAAGTCATAAATTTCGCTTGACACCGGCTCCCGTAGTGTGAAAATCACACTTGCGTAACCATTTTCCGGTGAAGTGCTGTTGTAGCCTAGTCACTTCGGTTATAATATGCCAACCCTAGAAAAAAAGTTTTTGTCATTCAGATTGAGTCAGACAGGCTTAGACCTATGTGAGTTAAAGAATATAGTGTTGTTTAAAGTTATCTATGAAACAAATTCCTCTGCATATTAGATTAGGCAGATGTGTGTACATTGTCTGTGTTGTTAGTGGGATTGCTGTGCACCTGTTTTGATAAGGTGATGCTGAAGTTGATTTGACGCAATAATGTTTATATAAATATCAGTGTCATCTGCAGTCAATCATCTTTAGATTATTATTGTAATTATTATATTTAGATGACACAGTTGTATTAGTAAAATTTCTTCATTGGTATGGAGAGAATGGTACCCTGTAAAAGGCGAAGCTTGGCGGAGGTTTTATGACGTAACCGGAGTGCAAAAAAGTTGCATTGCAAAAGCAAAAAAAAGAAAAAAAGTGAAGGAAAAATGTTGTTTCATTGCAAGTTAATATGCGTTTCCCCCAAACATAGAATGCATGGAAGTTTGCAATGTTTAAAAATTATATACATTCACAACTGTTGAAACGTATTTTTTTTGTCCCGAACCATTGTGGAACTCAGATAACCAAAATTACCAAACTTCAAAATACACTTTTTTACCATAGTGTAAAATCACTTTTTGCAGTACAATTATTTTTAGGTAGTGTCTATTTTACCGCCGATTTTCTGGCGCAACAGATCGAACTATTGTGCCCCAGTCTGATGCAATTGGTATGAAAAGGTCAGTTTGTCATGCAATCAGTGTGCTGTTCATAGTATAGTGAATATGCTTCATGTCTAGTATGCTGTTGGTTTACAATTCGAATCCCACCTCAGTGACTTTTCTTTTTTTTTCTTTTTTGAAAACTTTTCCATTAGGTGTTACCTTTAGGGTTCGGTTAGGGTTGGGGTTAGCATTATATTATGGTTAGGGCTTTGGCTTAGCATTAGGGGTTAGTGTTTGGGTTAGGGGTTAGCATTAGGATTAGGAGTTAGCATTAGGGTTAGAGGTTAGTGTTAGGGGCTAGTGCTGGGGTTAGCGTTGGGGGTTAGCGTTAGGGGTTAGTGTTAGGATTATGGGTTACAGTTAGGGGTTAGCTTTAGGGTTAGGGATTAGTGTTTGGGTTAGGGTATATGATTAGGGTTAGGGCTTAGCTTCAGAGTTTATCTTTTGTTTTTACTTCGTTTCTGCCAAGCTTTGGACTGGCAGCACAATAGCTCCAGGCAAGACGTTGCTGTTGGCATTTTGGCAGCAAAATAGACACTGCCTTATTTTTACTACCATTTAGTTCTCATTGCTGAACGCAAAGTACCAGTTTTAGCGACTCTGGTTACGTCATCAAACCTCTGCAGCCAAGCTCCGCTATTTACGGAGCTCCGCCTTTTACAGGGCACCCAGAAGGATTCATAGCTTAGTGTGATCTGTAACCTTTGTATTTCATATTTGTGGTTCACTTCATTTCCCGTTTTAATTTTCCCTTGTGGAATAGAGTGCATCTGCACAAGCTTTGTCCTTATCTTTTTCTTAAGTTTGCAAACAAATTTTCAAGTTTAGAAACAAGAATCTCTGCACTTCATGAAATCAGCCTACTATGATTAGCCTACAAAAATGGAAGCCCTAATTTCACTGGAAAACGGCTCCGCAAGCGCGATTTTCACACTACGGTAACCGGAAAATCTGACATATAAGGACATAATTTCCGGCTACGCAACGTTGAAAATGCAACTACGGTAACCGGAAAAATATATCCCGAAATCCACGCACCACTGTGCAGTTTTTTTCCGGTTACCATA
>Ga0210059_1001715_pt1 | contig 33395 bp, 25 predicted proteins | sample Ectturendosymbi2_FD_188042 | JGI IMG/M metagenome (GOLD analysis project Ga0210059, IMG submission 188042) | Ecteinascidia turbinata endosymbiont from Florida, USA - Sample 2 (SPAdes) (version 2) | ecosystem: Host-associated > Tunicates > Ascidians > Unclassified | place: Key West, Florida... | reverse complement strand
ATATCAAAGAAACAAGATGGCAGGTTAGTTGGAAGGACCCCCAGTTTTCGTGGTGAGTACAGTCAATTGTTTTTCCACAAATTAAGTGCTTTTCTTGACTATTCTAATCACAAGCAATTTTTCCTTCACAAGGCTTTTGCTTCCATAACTTCAGCCCCCCCCCTTAGAAAAATCCTGGCTGCGCCCCTGACTGTAGCTGTATCACAAATATGATAAAATATGACAGATGTGCATGTTATACGGTGTTGAGAAGTTGCAACTTCATTTCTGAATGTTGCAAGCGGCTGCTTTAAGCGACAATTTTTAAATGTTAAGTTCAGAATTACCACTAATCATCACGTTACTGCAACCTCATAAGGCACAGGATCCATACATTATTCTTTTCTTGAACTCCTACAGCCTTGCCTTGAAAGTTTCGAGCATTTGGTGTTTCTAGGGTGTTTGCGAGTCCATAACTTACTACATAATGTTGTGAAACGATGTCCAAGCTTTTGAAAGCGTCACATCATAACGAATGATTTCTGCTAGCCTGCGCTGGGCTTTTCGCAATGCTGATCCATGTACTATACGTCATCGTTGCGGCTGACTGACTTTTCCTGACGACACCTGTGAGAGACGTGTCTCTGAGTGGACGCCCGTTTGCTTAAGGCCACCATTGTGCGATTTCATTGCACAAATTTTGCGGACTGTCTTTATTCCACTTTAGTTTCTCATAGAACGAATACTCTGTAGTTTCACCTGTTGGTGAGGGTCTACAATCTGCATGCTTCGGAATTTCAACTCAAACTCACCAGGTAAAATTTCAATACTGCATCCCATATTTATTTTTAAAAAAATGCGTGCCACCAGCCGAAGCATGAAGAGTGTTTACCAATTTCCGTAGGATTTGAGCACACTGTTGTTAGAAATTTGTTAGTGATCACGCTGGGTACTTGATGTAAAATTGATTGCGTTTAAATTTTTCTGAAAACTCTTGCAAAAATTTTAATTCTTTGCGACAAGTAATTGCTAATGTTACATGCAGGCTCATTCAGAGATGTCTTGTTTTTCATTTGCTGCCTGAAGATGGATTTTACGTGTGCCTGAAAATATGATAGGCCTAATTATTCAAGCTGTGTTACCTAGCGAAAAGGATAAATGCTCAACCACACGCTTGTCTCCCAAGCCTTTTCTAACATCCGAAAAAGCTGAAAAGAATTGAAATTTTTAATGTGTAGTTGGAAAAATCCAGTGACAGACTTGTTGGCAAACGTCGAAAGAGATTCATCAATATAGTAGTAATGCGGATAATCATATGTGTTTATTTGCAATAACACTGTAGAAAGCAAAGAAAGCGCCAAAATTTACTCTGAGTTGTAGTCAGCTGCCTTGAGTATGTTAGATCAGCGTTCTTCAACCGGTGTGCACGGTGCACACTAGGGTGCACCAAAATATGCGTGGGGTCCACCACTACGAAAGATTTCACAAGGGTGCATCACAAACTTGTCACATTAAACCGATACTTTTTACAAATCTTTCTGTTAGCAAAAATGAACCGTTAACCAACCAATGATTTCAGGATTTAACCTAGACTTAGCACATTCTAAAGCAGGGGTGTGGAACCTATTTACTGTCAAGCATGGGCGTCCGCAGAAATTTTTCCAGGGGAGGCAAAGTCGAAATTTTGCTTCGGCCTATCCTTTTCGGCTTGTTGACAATGCAGCGAAAATGGACATACACGAAGCGCTTCGCCCTTTCATCACCAAAAAGAAAACGCCTAAAGTTACGGCAACAGTTGCAAACAGGGTTGTGCTTCTAAGAAAATTTTACACTGAGCAAATGTTTGGTTTAGCGTGCATTAATATTTTAAGACTGAGCTAGCAGAGTTGTAAATGAATTACACGCTTGGTGAATTATTAGAATAAGTGCAGTTTTTTTAAGGCGTTTTAGGGACGCGAATGGTGTCCCTAGAATTGAAAACCAGGTCCCTAGAATCAGAGAAAATCATAGCCCCTAGAATCAGAGAAATCGTGTCCCTACAGATCCATATCGGGTACCTAACATTTTCCAAAAACTTGAATAAGTATATAAAATCTTATCAAAATACGAACAAAGTACAAATTTAATTCAAATAGCTTCTTCTTGTTTTCGTGTTTTTTTCTATGTTTTGGAATGTCGCAAGTGCGCGAGATGAGATTTCACTGCGCAAAGGATTTCACTGCGCAGTTGCGCACTTTAGAGGGAGTATTGGTTGCAAAAAATGCACTTTGTTGGCAGCAATGCTTCTTTTTCACTCATGCTGTTTTGCACATATATTATAATAAACCAGGCCTCAAACACGTGGCTCGCGGGCAGCATGTGGCCCGCAAAGGTGTTACCTGCGGCCCGCGATGCTTTTTGAGAATTTTCAAATAATCAATATTTTTGTCACTTAGTTTATTCGCCGGTGTTTAAAAGTGCTCGGCCAGCGAGTGAACAAGTCTCTTTAAAGTTTAAACGAACGTTGAGATGGCTAGAAATGATTTGCCTGTAACTCACGATACCTTTCGCCGGTTTAAATGTTTCTAGTGAGGTTCAGGTACAGCCACTGTTGCGTCAGCGCCGTATATGCTGCCCTCGGGCATAGGCGTAGCCAGGGGAGGCCAAGGGGACCATGGCCCTCCCAAATTTAAAAAAATATAGTCATTTTGTGCTTTGAGAGGCGTTTTTCTAAGCAAAATAGTGTTATTCGCCTAAAATCAAACATTTTGCCCCCCCCAAATTTTTGGGCTGGCTACGCCCCTGCTCTCGGGTTGCTTTATAAGTCCTCATTTGGCCCTGGTATAAACCTCCCTGGCTTACTAATATCAGCAGTCGCTGTTTCGCTGCATTTCGTGCCAAGATGTCTACGTTCAACAGTTATGAGTGAACTGCAAGCCCATCACTACATATGACACCAGAACTAGAACAGTGAACCTGGTTCTAGTGCTGAGTGAGTGTTTCACCGGCAAATTAACTGTCATTACAAGGCTTAAGCCAACTAATCGGAATTAAACTTCTGATTTCGCTTTTTTCAAGAAATTTTTGCTTCTTAGTCCCAATTTCCAAGGGGGAGATGCCCGTTTTGTCCTCTCTTGCGGACGTCCATGTGCCTGGTTCTGGTGTTGCCCAATTTAAAGCCTCATCAAGAAGATAGTTTTCTTTTTATAAAAATGGTATAGTTTTCATCTCCAAAATCTGTTGAAACAAATTTTTGTCAGGAATTTGTTATCTGTTAACCCTCCCAAGCGGTTTTCTGCTAGAAAATCAGCTAACTGCTGCAGTGGTGCAGGAGGTGGGAGTGCAGGGGGATCAAACGTACCCCCAAAAGTTTTGATTTGTCAAAAATTTTGGCAAAATCCCTGAAAATTTGGACAAAACCTCTGAAAAATTGGGTAAAATCCCTGAAAATCTAGGGCTAAATCCTTGAAAATCCCGGCAAAAATGGCGCCCAACGTTTGCAGAAAAACACATTTAGGACCTATTTTGGAGGTCACACCAAAGACACTTCTTCACGTTCTCTGTGGAGAAAATTTGTGGGGAAAAGGCGCACAAAAACTTTCGGGAAAGTTTGGGGAAACTCGGGCAAAAATCTTTCGCATCCCCAAAAATTTGCCTACTCCTACACCTATGAACTGCTAGATTGAAAATTTTACTGCTGACAGTGAGACAAACCTACTAGATTTAGCAGCAAATCAGCTAACATGGCAACACTCTCCGTAGCTTGAAGTGAATCTTTGAAGATTTTTTGCCATGTTATTGTTACGAAATAAAGACCAATAGTAGAACAATCCGCTGCCAAGTTTGGAATCCTGACTTTGCCGGCAAAGGAGTGGGCGTGATCACTGCATGATACCATGCCGCCAAAAAACTGTCATTGCAAGAATTAAGTGAAACACGCGTAACGAGGTTTGATGGCGCCCCGGACAAGATGCGAGTTTGGCGAGTTTCCCCCTCGTTCGAAACTGACGTCTTTCGGAAGCAAATACCCTGTATTGAAGAAAGTTCTTGTGACATTGTTGTGACTTTTTGTCGCCGCCGCAGTCATTCGGCGCCCAGGGAATTGTTCTCCCCTTGCCTCCCCTCGTTACGCCCCTGGAAACACGGCCTACTTAAGACATCTACTTAAGACATCTAAGTGAGTGAAATAATCGAAACAAAGCTGGTGACTTCAGGTTTTCTAGAAATGTTTGGCTCTTAGTACAAATTTCCAGGGGGCAAATGCCCATTTTGCCCCCCTGCGGACGCCCATGCTGTGAAGGTGGGCATAAATTGTGAATTATCACTGGCCGGCTGCAAGCCGCATAAATTGTGGATTATCGTTGGCGGACCGCAAATAACAATTGATTGTATCCTAATATTCTACCTTTATCTTACTACGAGGGATAGAGTCTTCTTATGACATACATTCTTAAGCACCTGCTTATCATGGAGCTTCGTTTTGATGCGATTTTGTATTCTAAATTGGGTAACAAAAACTCTGATGCGGGCCACATCAAACGTTCACGCGGGTTGGCCCGTGGGCCGCAGGTTTCCTACCCCTGTTCTAAAGTCTGGTGTGTAAGCATCATTAGGGGTGTAGTGGGGTGGGAACGCGTGGGAACGGCGTTCCCACACCTTTTAGCACTGATAACGTTACTTGAATCGCCTGGAGCAGCGTAAATGAATAAATGACAAGTTATCTCGTGTATACCACCGTAGCATGGTTGTGTAATTACTGTTTGTGACATCATTGACGTCACAAAGAGTGGAAATTCTTGTAGGTGAATGCTCACTTTATTTGAACTATTTAGTGCAGTCTTTCTTTTAATTTGGTGAGGGAACGACGTTCCCACACGTCTTTTTTTAGCACTACACCCCTGAGCATCAGACCATGTCAAGCATCAGACCATGTATTTAGGCTAGGGTATTTACAGACACGGGCGCAATTAGGTGGGGGGACACTGGGGACGTGTCAGTAAATAATGTGCAGAAGTTTTAAGTAAATAGGATGCATGAGTTCGTCAAAACGTCTTTAAGGGTGCACCATAACAAAAAAGGTTGAAGAGCACTGTGTTAGATTCAAGACAGTTTACTGCGGAAGGTGCATCTGTTCTCAGAAGACATTTGAGCGATTCGGTCATTTTAATCACATTGTACTTGAGGGCCATATGAGGTGGTCTGTCTTTTTATCTTTCTTGTTATCCAAAAGTATGCGTCTATAATGTTTGATATAGAAAGCCGTATTAATATTTTTGTACGGTTTTAAACTGCGGGGTATTAAAATTGTCAAAAGTCATCACAGCCAATGTTTTTTTAGCCGTTTTTGGGTGTCGAAGTTTTTGGGTGTCAAAGGGCGTTCTTCAGAACGCATTTGCTCGGTTTTCTGCTGCATGCGACCAAGCAAAATCAGCACTAAAAAGATTGTGGTATTGTGTCTTTCAAGACGCCCAAGGCAGTGTATTCTGCAAGTGAGCGGAAATAAACTACATCACGTGGAGACGTTGAAGTACCTTGGGAAGGTATTATCGAGTGACGGAAGTCGGAACAAAGAGATTGATACACGGATTGGTAGAGCAAACGCAGTTCTGCGTGAGCTTTATTTCTCCGTGGTGACAAAACGGGAGCTTTTAAAGACTGCAAAGCTTTCAGTTTTTAAATCGGTCTTTGTTCCGATCCTCGCCTGCGGTCATGAATCTTAGGTGACGAATGAAAAAATACTGTCAAAAGAACAAACGGCAGAGATGGGATATTTGCGAAGAGTTCTCGGTGTGACACTTTGTGACAAAGAGAACAGGTCTGAAATCCGTAAAGCCCGGGACGTCAAGCCACTTCTCCTAATCGAGAGATCCCAGCTACTGTACGTTAGTTTGTCCATATGTCCAGAATGTCCCAGGAAAGAATGACAAGATAAGTCCTTCGAGCTACAGTCTACACCCACAGGAAAGCGGTCAAGAGGTCGTCCAAAGACCAAGTGACGTGACTAAATCTCCGACCTTGCTCGGTCCCGTCTTGGTGTGGAGCCTGTAGAACTACCTGAGATTGCTGTTGATCGTGAGGTATTTCGGGTCTTTCGAGTGATGCTACCCCCCACTCTCCCAAAACGAACAGCGGGCATGAAAATGAGTGAATGAATGAGTATGTAGGCCTACTTTAAAACTTCCTATTTATGAAATTGTCCTTAGTTTGTTTGCCAAAAGTGAATGTTATATTCAAATAAATAAGCACATTTGGACGGAAATATGCGTTTTTGTGAAAATCAGTTAGACTATCAGACATAGAAGGGAAAATTGTATTGACACCCTGTAGCTCCACCACGACACCCTTTTGAAAACCTTAAAAAAAACACTGATCACAGCTACCAAAGAGCACCACATTATATAGCAGGGATGTCAAACATACGGTCCGGGGGCCAAAACCGGCCCGTTGCGGGGTTGAATCCGGCCCGCGGGATGATTTTGCAAAGTAAAAACTTCTTTGTTTGCTTAAGAAGTTTATCCAGTCATACTTCGATAATGGGTGACTAGATTTCAATTACTTGAAACCTTAACGTAATTGCTTATATCTTATTGTTTTCCTCTGTTTTCTCACATGAAATTGTCCCTTTTTCTGCATATTTCCTTTTGCATGTTCACACCGGTTTGAACTTTCTAACAGGTATGTATGACCATGCAAAAGTTCAATTACTGTTGACTAAGTTTAACACTACAACTCCGGGAAAAAATATACCTGTCCTTGAGCTCCAGCGATGTCGATTTTGAAACCTTCGGAGTTCTAGGTACTGTACGACTCTAACTAAAATTTGCTACGTAAAGCTTCTGTTCCAATTATTGACCGAAAAATAAACTGCACAGAAATCTGTTTGACAGGGTAAAATTTGAGAATTGGTAAAAAGCAGTAACTGCAGAAAATAGCGCACTAAATTATAAAAAATGTCGAAATCGACATCGCCGGATTTCTAGTGTCAAAAAATACACAGAAATCTTAATTAAAACCACCAGTTCAAGCAACTTCCTATTTCAAATATGTCAACCTGGAGTGAAAGCGGGGAGGACATTTTTGTAGTTTTTGGTGAAAATAAGAGACAAGGAAATTGTATTGAGGCGTAATAAGGACGTATTGTTAGATGTAGAACTATTCCATGCTCGGACTTGGGCTTTTTGCTTTTCCTTAAGTTGCTCAGTTTAGCCTTTATTCTCTATTCTGTAGCAGCCTCGTTTCCCAAAACCTCTTTATCGAAACAGAGAAAAGTTGACTAAGAATGTAGAGTTTTCCAACACAGTTGATCCGTTTCCTATTTTTTGCGGAGATGAATGGGATACCTGTACGTTTGGTGTGTTCCCAGCAGGTTTCAGTGGTGGAAAAATAACATTCGACGCCACTCTGAGACTCACCATGTCGAAAGATACCGCGGCTTGCTAGGGCAACCGAGGAGAGGGAAGGTAAAGGAATTGATAGCGGGCTTGAAAAAACAGTCCGTATTTACCAGTAGCCGAGGTACAAGTGAAGCAGCTGTGAAGGCTAGCTACCTTATTGCTAATGACATAGCATTAGCATCGAAGCCACACTGTGAGGGTGAGTTCGTGAAGACGTACCTCCTCAAGGCTGTAGAAATCGTGTGTTCTGCGAAGCTAAAGTTTTTGCTAATATTAGACTGACGAGAAACACTGTGGCAGAGAGGATTTCGGAAATTTCTGCGAATTTAGACAGCCAACTGAAGAACAAAGCCAAGTCGTTTGTTACGTTTTCGATTGCGCTCGATGAAAGCACGGACATTTCGGACGTTGCACAACTAGCCATATTTATTCGCGGCGTTGATAAGACTTTGTCTGGCACTGAGGAGATCCTGGGGTTGGTGCCCATGATGGATACCACAACAGCTAATGATATTTTCAACTCTGTCTTTGGAGTGCTGAACAGGTACGAGTAGAGTGATCCCGTTGATCTTTTTACATTGGTCCGGCCCGCTTGAGATTAAATTTGCCTGAAGTGGCCCCTGAACTGAAACGAGTTTGACACCCCTGTTCCATAGCAAGGTACACATTTCTATACGTGTTCTGTTGCAATGTTCCTGGTGGCCTGCACAGCTTGTGTAAGAATGTGTGAAAAATGTAGTATTTCTTTCTATACAGCAGCAATGAGTATAGCTGTGAAAAAAGCTGGTTTTAAAACTCCTTTAAGATTCAGGGTGTGTAATGTTTCTAGATCCAGTGTGGAATGGAGGCCCAGTTGTTGAGGCCCAATATGTCTAAATTAAAAGCAATTAATTCACTATTTTCTATTTCACAGAGGGTAGTCAAAAGTGCACAAAGATACAAAAATACTTAGGCAATCTATGCATCATAGGGTAGGTGTTACTTGGTACACGCAGTCAATACTGGAGAGGAACAAACACTGAAGCAAAGCACCAACAGCATCTTCTACATTTATGCATCGTCATTCATACACAAGCGTTAGATTGTGGGAGAAAAATATCCAGTACCGCTACCAAACGAGCGCTTCAAAACATTTAAACCCATTTTAGAACATGTGATAATGTTTTGTGCAGCAGATTCGTGCAAGCAGTGTTACAGTTTGTCATCCTAGTCATTAACTTTAGGTCATAGACTTAGGAATAAATCCCCGAGATACTTTTATGTAACGGCTTGCCCTGGATACTCAGCATTATCCCATTCGAAAAGAAAAGCGGAGCAGGTGGTCTTTGCTCTTGCATACTAGTGAAATCAGATAAGATTCAGTGTCTGTTGAGTTTGCAAACATTAACGTTCTACTATGGTTGCACGCAGCTGGGCGAGTGGCAGCAAGACTTTTTACGCGATTAAAAGGAAGTTTCGCCGATTCACAGAACATGCTGGACAACAACGCTGAACGCTGATTTTGTTTTATTCAATTAGCGTTACGAAGTACAGCGCATTGCATAGGAGTTTTACTGCTCAGCCTGTCACTAAGCTATCTGAATACTGTACGATACAGATTTTGCACTGCATTTTTAAGCAATTGTTTTAGAAAACTGATGGCGTTATTTGGTACTGCTGAGCACTCTGCAACAAGTCTTATACTCGTATAGAAATTAGAACAGGTTACAGAAAGGCCATTGGTGGTATTCTGGAAATTACACAAGGCAATGTTAGGAAAAATGTGAAATTTCAGAACTCCGAGCTTTTCAATTGTGTTCCTCACTTTTTGTAAGCTCCAGCACAACTGTTAGTGAAGCAACAGTGCCTAGTTGAGAATGAGACTGTTATGCTTTGATATTGATTCAGTTACCCTGGAGCTGAATAAAACCGTAAATCATAACATTTTAGCCGTGACACGCGCTTCGAGCGCGACGCTGAGCGCAGGACCAAACTTACGAGAGCATCGAGTGCGCAGCCAGAGATTTCAAAGAAAAGAGAGTGATAACAGTTCTCCAAGTCTGGACTTGCTTCGTTTAAAATGAACATATCGCTTTTCCAACGCTTCAGCATCCTCGTAGCGCGAAATCTTGTATTTTATTCTCCGGAAAGTAGGTTTATGCCACAACTGTTAAATGGTTTTATGCAAGTGTTTATACTTGTACAACACCGCACTGTGTTTTGACGTTTTCGTCAATGACATGATTTGCCTTACACTTCCTGGCCAACTGTGTACCAAACCGACTACGACATTTTTTCTCTACAGGCTTTATTTTACGCTTTTTTTGACAATTGTGTCCGTGCAACAGATCAGAAGAAATGAAACCTTATCAATAACCTCAACCATTACTTACTTGTTTGGATGTTAAAATTAGTGTTTACTTTGCGTGTTGTGGAACTTGGCTTCCGTGCTGCCCTTGGCAAATCACTTGTAATGTACACAAGACACATCACCACTCAAGCATGTAAATACTTCCTTCAGTTTGCTCTCGAGCCTTCAAGCCACGAAGGTCTAGTTGACGTCTTCGTTGTTGTCATTGTATGTGGCTTTTCTGGGCGTGCACCGGATTCACAGAGATTGTGCGAGGAACTTTGGATTACACGCTATCAAACTGACAAGCGACTGTACGGGATTCTTGCGATGACGCTTTGCACCGCATACCTTGTTGTGCCGGCTACCTATCAAATATATCACAAAACGTGTCAGTAATAGAGTTTAGTGTAAACAGTGAAAACTGTCGCGTCATTAGAATTCTTGCTCAGTTTGCAACCTCTGGAATTGCGTAGAAAATCGCTTTGTAAAGCTGAAGATCATAAAAGATAATGGTAAACGTATTTGAAGTTACGAGCCAAGAACCCATTCAATTTTGATATAATAGAGGTGTTTCTCCAGGTAAATGTCTGGTTAAGAGAAGTTTCTTCTTACTGCTTTGGGGGCCATTTAAAGCTTGAGGAGTAACCAGGAAAAATGTATATGTGTACACTATGGCCTTTTCGACGGGAAGGTGACAATTTTTGTGTTCCTAACTGTTTGATTTGGTTACACCACAGAATTGTAACATTTTGGAGTCAATGCAAAAACTTTGGGTTTGCTTTCGTTTTGTTGACAACTGTTCATGTGAAAGGTCTATTTCAACAACCTTTGTTGAATACTTTTACTTGCGACACTTCATAAATTAGGAAACTTAGGTATGATGGCGTATCGGAGCTAGGAAGACATGGTATGCTTTCAAATTTGAATGAACACTGAGCATTGATAGTTTGTTTGTAACTTTAAACTGCAGAAAATTTACCCGAGCTCTGTGCAATTAGTCTAGTTCAAAAAGTAAATATCCCTCTGTTTCATCTGATTGTTGAAATGATGGAAGAGAAAGATATAGCTCGCAACATCAGTTAGAGTTTACTGTATCTGACAGTTGGCATAAAATGTTTTCATGGTTGGTAGGGTGAGTAATATGAGAAATATACAATTTTGATGTGTTTTTTTCCAATATTAAGTGCACTGAATGCTCAGTATGGCCTTAACCCTTTTTAGGAGCATTAATTGTGGACATTTGACAGACATATCGTTTCTGACACCTTTTCTTTATTGTTTTGTTTAGACAAAAATCCTATTTCTTTGCTGCTTTCTTCAAGGTATTTTTAATTGCAGTGGCTGCAAACACATGTTTCCATTGTCAAATATTTTTGTAATTCCAGTCACCAACCACTAAAATCCTTTCGAGCTCATTTTCTAAAATAATTAGAGTTACTTTTTGTGTTTGGGTTTATTTCATCTGCAAAAAGTAGTATTTATCCAGGGCAAACTGGAAAAGCATTTTGTAAAATGCTTTTGTAAAGGAGCATAAAGCAATCGTAGGTAAAATGGCATAGTGTTTTCAAGGATTGATGAAGCAAGACTGTGTGGTATATCAAACAACTAGTGACAATTGTTGATTGATAATATAATCAGACGTTAGTATAAAATTATGAAATAAGCAGTCAAGCTTCTTGTCAGTTAGACTCCGTGTCAACCGCCATGTGTCGTTGCTCAATAGGAGCTTTTTGAGATTACGTCACAGTTGAGTTACCGACAAGATAATTAATACTGTATTAAACAGAGCAAAGTTGAAATAGAGTCTATTTCAACCTTAGGCGTTTTCCCAAGAATCTGCGTCCGGTGGTCACGCAACTCTTTTGAATACTGCTGAAGCTGTCAGCCTGCAAGGGTAATATTCAGAAGGAAAAATACAGGCTCCTTTTTGCTCGTCGATATAATGCTTCCTAAACGCTAGTTTTCTTTTCCACTTAGATGCAATGTGGATACTTAGTGCTATCTGTACTGAGTATAACGTAGCATTTTTACCCGCACCTACGGCGCTGTACTGCTTGAAAGAGTACGCGTTCAAACAAAACCTTACTATAGCACATTGCCCTTGCTACGCAATTATACAGAAAGAGTGCATACAGATTTGTCTGTAACTGGTTATAAGATTACACAGTCGTTTCCACCGATTTATTTCGGTGATGCAGGAACTTATATCTGATGTGCGTCTGATTCTTCTTCACACCCTTACATTTCAAAAGTGTTTCAAAGCCAATTCCGTTACATCTTGTAAGAACGCCTTGAATTCTATCTTGTTTTGCATGACAACCCTAGACTTCTAAATTAGACGTCGGTTTTAGTCAACTATTGGTAGCTTATCTAAGAAAGTGCAGGACAAACGCTGTAAAATTTGACATCTGTGAGAACCACTACGATGAAAGTAGTTGTTTTCTTTCATGCAATAATGCTTGTTTCACAGTTCGTTTGGCATCGTTAGAAGTAATTTATTATTATTAAACACCCCCTGCTGCGTCTTACGATTTCAGTGGTTTACAACATAACGGCGTAACTATATTTTGTGGTTTAAACTTTTCAGGAGAGCGACAACCAAAGACAAAATTGATTTTGGTGTTTTTCAGAACAACAACAGTCCTTGCAGAATCAATCCGGTTGTGCGACGTTTCCTTCATGAACAGCGATAAACTGCGAGCGCTTCGAAAACTGCTTCCTGACAAGGACGAAATAAAGAAATTGTTGGGTAACTTGGTTGCCTAAAGCGGGGTATCAAACTCAAGTTCACAGTGAGCCAATATAAAAAATTTGGTTCAAGCCGAGGGCCGGTCTAGTTCATTGTTTATGCAAAGCTTGAAATTATTGCACATATTGAAGTTGAACTTAACACAGCCTTATTGCACTATGATTTAATCATTGAATTAACCAAATTAAACATAAATAAAATCAGTTGTAAAATTTTCTTTTGCTCAGTCAGTGATCTCAAGTGAAAACTTTTTGAACAGGCAAACAACAAAAACTTCAAAAATCAAATATGTCTCAAGTTCAAAGCAAGGTAAATGCAAAAATGAAACTGCATGTAATACAAACTGAAAGTGCAGTATATTTTCTTATGACTGTCAATAGTTTCAAGTGAAAATGTATTTCAACAGTAAAACAGTAAAAAATTATATTTTATTCAACAATCAAATATGCCCTAGTTTATAGCAAGCTAAATGCACAAAATATACTGCACGCATTACAAACTCAAAGTGCATTGTTGTTGCATTATTAAATAATTGTGGCTCTATCACAGTCTATCTGCAACCTTTCCAGTCTGGTCTATCCAACTGAAAAAAGTTCACAGGAAAACACTGAAAATGATGTCCTTCAAAGAGAAACAAATATCCTGTGAAAATACGTTAAAGCTCAGACTGCTATTCCATGATGCTCACTTGTCTGGCCCAGATACTTGGTGTTTCGTCTTGTACGTGGAAGTTCGTCGATGTTGGGGGGTCATGGTCTGAGTTGAAGAAACCTCAGGATTGCGTGAAGATGTTCATCAGTAAGACAACTCCTGTTTCATGCTTTGTTTAGCTTAATAAAAAAAAACAGTTGTTCGCACAGGTATGTGCTGCCAAACACTGAGAGCGCCTGAGCAGCTTGGATTGTATCGCTAGGGCACTGTATCGGGAATAAAGCGTGCACACTCAGCAGCGCCCACATAATCGTACCGGGGTTTTCCGGAAAGCCGCCCAGTCTTTAGTTCGCCCATGGGCGCTTATTTTAGGTGGGCGTTTATATGGTGCTAATATTTGAGTTGAATACTACCGTGCCGGTATTTGTACTTGTCACTTTATACGGTACGTCCAACATTATACCGTGCTGAGTTTGAATACTACTTGTAGTTGTCACCTTACACCAGTGGTCGGCAAACTTTTTTTATCGCGGCCCAGATCACCTTTTTAATAGCTATTGAAGACCCACTATATTTGAAACCACTAGAACAAACGTGTGCATGTGTAGTTGTTCAGACACAGGCAATATGCAACTGCCGTATAACAGCCCGGGCGATTATTTGGTCCACGTCTTATTTTCCCAATCTGTCTATTTTCCTATTAATGGCCCTGGGCGGCCTTCCGGAAAACCCCGGTATTTTGCCTTCGGTGTGTCACTACACTGGAGCTCGATCAGTTCTATTTGTACGTGTGAGGGTGCGCTTTCCACAACAACTGCAAATGGGGTACTGTTACTGAATCACTGGAACCTGTTTTTTTGCGCTTCAAAGTCGGCAAACCGGCCTTTGAAGTCGGCTCCAAGTAGGCTGAGCTTTTCTGCAAACTCTGCTGAACACGGCGGTAGAGACCTGCTCTGTCATGTTCTTTTGCAGCAGGGGAAATGGCTCAAGTTTCTTTGCCGCCTCTGCGTCTCCCACAGGCTTAGCTTAGTATTAAAGACTCGCGCTGTAGTGTACATGTCAGAGATAATGCGCTTCCCGACCCTGCAGCTGCAGGTTCATTGAATTTAAGGTGGCAAGAAATGTTGCAAAAAACGCCACTTCACAGACCTTTTTATCTCGAAATTCTGTAGTGTTTTTTGCTTTGTTTTCTATGAACTGGCAGATCTCACGCACCTTAATCAATCTTTTCAACACATTTCCGTTACTGAGCCAGCCACCTCAGCGTAATAGGGCAAGTCAATATGCTCTGAATTAGCTCCTCCAGAAGCGTGTTGAACTGACGGTAGTTTAAACCTCTGGCTCTAATGAACTCGTGCACATTGCATGTTCCATTTCAAGGCCTGGCCACACAATAACTGGTGTATAATACAATGATAAGTTGTTAGCTCACCTGTAATGTTCTGCATTTTCTCTATGATTTTTGCCACCAATCCACTTCTGTGCCCGCGCATCGCTGACGCTTCATCTGTTGTCAGGCCCACAAGTTTATGCCAGCAGGGTAGCCCATTTCATTTAAACATGTAGATTCATGCACAGTGGCGTGCGCAGAAAATTTTCTTGGGGGGTTTCATTCAGTGGCATATGGTGGTCATTTATAGTTGGTGTGCGCTCTTTGTGACGTCACAATTAGACGTCATATTCATGCTTCCAAACCAACGTTTTGGCGAAGTTTGTTGACATAATAGGCATATTCTTCTACACACACTCCCCTTATTTTATGTGTTATCGCACTGAATATAAACTATCAGGGCTCCAAGACGCGATATCGGAGGAAAATAAACTCAACGCTACGACACAGCAGTTTATAACTGCAAAAATATCAAGCTGTGTGTTAAAACAGGGGAGTTAAACACACTCATCACTGCGTCAGAGCAATTTACAACGGAAAAATCAGGCTGCGCTGATGTCTTGTCGAATACGAGCAGTCGAGCATAGAAAGTGTGCGGCGAGGCTCGCTGGCGTACACTCCGGTTTACAAGATAGAATCTTGCTAAACTACACAAGGATTGAGAGTACGCATAAAGTACGCAAGAAAACTTTAAATTTTTTGTGATGCATAGAAGTCCAGCAGATTTTTAGTATTCCTTTTTCCCTGTTGAGACATTTCAATTGCCTGAATGCTTCTATGTGAAAAACTGCTGTTTTTGAGCTTGTGCAACAGTTCTATCATGCTACAGAAATTGATAATGTAGTCAATGCGGTCAGCGCTTGCGCTAATCAGCCTTAGCAGACAAAATAAAGACAATTGTTTCGGATAAACAGAACTATCGCGGAACACAATCTTAAACATGCGTAGTGGACGAAAGCTCTGCAAAAAGTGGTGAGATGGTTTCTGGATGCAGACGATAACCCAGATTCCCACCAAAACGTAGTTGTTACGTTTTCGCCCGTTTACCATGTTCCTTGAAATTTTTATACAAATTTATTTCGTGGTTTTTGCATTAAGTCGACAAATTGACAAGCAAAAAATATGCGAAAGCAATTAATCTCTTTTGCGAAGGTGCTAAAGTTTTTGTAAAATATCAAGCTCAAGGGGGGGGGTTAACCCCAACCCTCCTCTTGCATACGCCCTTGTTCATACAGATCTTTTCCTGTGGTTGTGCCATGCATTGGACGTAATCCCAAAACCTCTTCTCTTCTGTTACGCACAGGCTTGATTCGACCCCACGGATGAAAATTGACAACTGGGCAATCTCAGACGTGTCAGTGCTTTCATCTACAGCAAGAAAGCATGTGATGAAACCCTTTCCCTTTTCCACAAGCTTATCTTTTAAATTAGTGGAAAGCTGCTGTACACGTTCAGCGACGGAGTTTCTGGTCAGGCTCACATTAGAAATCAGTTGCCTTTTTCCTAGGCACACGGCATCACAAACTTTTAGCATACAGTGCTTTACAAACTTCCCCTCGATAAACGGACGGGCTGATTTTGCAACTTCTGCCACAATAAAACTGGTCTTGACAGCAGCCTCGCTTTGTGATTTGGCTTTTCATTGTCTGCTGGGACTTAAGATTTCTTTTTAATTCTACTTTCTGTAGCTTTTGTTCCATGTCCATATTCTTGTATTTTTCTTTGGCTGTGTGTTTCGGCGATATTTCATCTTGCCTTCGTATGTTATATTCTTTCATTACCGACGCATTATCTTCACACAGAAGACGCACAGGTTTTCCCTTTACCTCCGTAAACATCTACTCTGCCTCCCATCTGGCTTGAAACCCGCTCTTTTCAAAATCCACGTTCCGTTTAGTCATTTTTGGTGAGAGGGGTACCTGAAAATTGACCGCAATCGTCATGCTCTCGCTGCTGGCGAAGACGCGGGCGTGCTGCTCTGCAGCGCACTCACCGGCCCTCGATGCGCGCAAATGCACTCGCAATGCTTTGTGGGGCTTGCAATATTATGGTGGTGCGTGCAATTATACGTGCGGGCCAGGTGCAATAACAATTAAACATCGTCCAACTGGCTAAAAATATTTCATTCACGGGCCTGATTTGGCCCGCGTGCCTTGATTTTGACACCTATGGCCTAAAATATTTGTGTTGTTCACGAGCACAAATACTTTGTTACAAACAGCATGCGAACGAAAAGTAATCAAACGCCGGACACAAGCGCACTGCTTCGAATTACTTGGTTCGAATAAAAACTCAACAGAGTATTTCACAAATGCCAAAGTATATGCCTTCCCCTTGAATGATACATAAATTTCGATATATTGTACGGGCATATTTTTGATATTTATACACTCATAAAACCACAGCCAACCCACCTGCTAAATGCTTTGTCAAGTTACCACTCGGAGGGTCACAACCAGCTGATATTTACGGGAGGAGTAATGATTGCAAATTGTTGTTCTATCTAACAACTAAAACGGTTTCTCGCGAAAATTTTTAGGAGGACAATCGCCCGCTTCGCCGCCCTGATTGCGGGTCTGCTAGTCTGCTATCGCTGTAGTGACAAGATCTAACAGTTGCAAAACCTGTTCATTGTGTCTGCAGAATACACAGGAAAACCGAAGCTCCTGGACAGTGCCGATCACTTTTTACGGGAGGTGATACTTATACCCCATTACATGGTGAGGATCGACGCAATGCTGTTACGAGAAGAATTTGACCACGCTATGTCGCAAGTCGAACACTCTATTCAAGCACTTCAAAATGCAATCAAAGGTTTGTAGGCGACCTAAACGCGAAGTAAACCTATGTTTGTTTTGTAGTGTCGCAGAGATAGAATTAGTTCGTTCTATTTCTTCACCGGCTGCGACACATACTAGATGAATTACTGAGGGCCTTTATCAAAAATAGCTGCTTGTCTACGTACAACTCTCATTGGCTGTTAAATTCCGAAGCAGTGGAATTAAATTGTGGTCCTGAATGAATGGAGTAATTACTGCGTATTACCGTTTTGTGAAACTTGATCAAACTGTTTTCCTTTTTTATTGATATTGCACAGTTTTTCCATGACCTTGTACAATCTTGTAGCTGTAGCCATCTTCACTGTCAAATTTCCTGTACACAATCATCCACGTTCTGTGCATGCAGAAAGACCCTACAACTGACTGATGCGTTTCTATTATTTAAAAAAAAATTTAAATGAAGATCAGTGATGGGCAAATCATAGCCCGCGAAGCCAAAATCGATGGTCAGCGAAGGTTTTCTGAGACTGCCCCACGAAGCAAAAAGCATGCTCTCCGTCAAAAAACGCATGTGGTAATAAGCAGATTGATTAAGAGTAACAATGGCCCGGCGAAGTTCCTGCGTGGCATAAAATGTTTTGCGAGAACAGTATTGCCCATCACTGTCGCAGATCAACGTCCTCGTGGTCCAGTCGACATAATTATTGCACAGAGAAATCTTACAGCAATGCACATGCCTTGCAACGCTTAAACGTTTTTCTGCAAAGTGTAGGAAGCGTCATAAAATTGCAAAATATTTACAGTAAGCTTCACATGCTAACAAATGTCTAGAAACTAATTGTTTAAATGGCATTGCTTCTTTTTTGCAAATGTGTTTTAACATCCAGCTTTGCATATGATTTTCCAGCTCATTAGCAAGTATTTGTGCTTTCATAATTCTGCAAGGATTCTGACTGCGCTTATCCATATTTCAGTGACACTTTACCACAATGGCAAAGTAGCTAAATCTGGTCACAAAGTGTTTTAGGGAATCGATTTCACCTCAATTACGCACTTTCAATCCTTATTCAAATGCATCAGTTTAAGAATTGATTTCAACCCGGTTTAGAATTCTTTTTGGACAAAAAGTTTTTTTACGTTCAATCACACTCCATCAGGTTGTATCGTAGATCAGTATCAATGGCGTGTCCAAAGAGGAGCATTCGGGCAACTTACGACCATGAACTATCTCCCCCTTTCACGACAAAATCCCTCCTTTATAAATCCTTTAAACTTTAAAATCAGCATACCGTAAATGTTAAGACCGGTTTAAATGAGGAGCTTTTTCTAAATCCTTTGCAATGCAAATATTGCATCAGCGCTATGGCGTATTAGCATGAGGTACATCCAGTGGTGTTTTTAAGGGGAGGCAACCGAGGCACTTGCCTCAGGCCCGCTCTTTTTAGGGGCCCCCTCGAGGTGCTTCGTGCGTAAATTTTCTAATTTTAGTGAAAAACTTATTATCCACTCATATATTATACTCCGAACCAGATTATAAGTAGACTCTGCTTTCAAAGGTTTCCTCAACAGTCAATGTAATGCGTAAATACTCTGCTTTTGAAGGGACCCAACAGAAAATGTAATATGCGGATAGGCCTACTTTGCTTTGAAAAGGGCTCCAACAGCAACTACAATGTGTTAAGTAGGCTTACTCTGCTTTCAAGGGGCTCCCAACAGCAACTGTAACGCGTAAGTACTCTGCTTTCAAAGGCCCCGCTACAGCAATTGCAAACTCTGTTTTCAAAAAGGCCCTCAATAGCCAGCCACTGTGATGCGTAAGTACGGGCCCCCAACGACAACTGCAATGTGCAGGTACTCTACTTTCACAGGGGTCCTCAACAGCAAATTTAATGCATTAGTACTCTGCTTTCAAAGGGGCGCCCAACAGCAACTGCAATGCCTAAGTAGTCTGCTTTCAAAAGGGCCAGCAACTGCAATGTGCAAGCACTCTGCTTTTGAAGGGGCTTCCAACAGCAACTGTAATGTGCAAGTAGGCTATTCTGTTTTCAAAAAGCTCCCCAACAGCAACTGTGAAACTAGAGAAGTGGTAGGCGATGCCAGCTTGCTGTCGCTTAACTTTTGTGTTTCTAGCTTTGTCTTCCCAACTTTCAGTATTTTTAAACTTGTGTATCATGAATAACCTTTTGCATTTTCTGTTATGTCAGTCATGCCGTAGTCTCAGGAGCGTATACTTGGGTGGCCCGCATATCCCCCTTCAAAAGGTCTTACCACGGTTGACTGAATATAATGACGTCATCAGATGGCCCCTCTTTTTAGCCTTGCCTCGGGCACCCCAACTCCAAATCCACCACTGGTTATATCAACTGTAAATGCGGTTTCATATTTCTCCCTGTATATTATCGAACAACTAAAACAACCAGGGCTTAATGTCAATATCTGTTTCCCGCCGTTTACTTTGTCGCGCTGCAGTAGGAGAAGTTGATCAAGAAACCCTTTGACAAGGAAAAATATTGTCTTGTGGACAGGAGGGTATTTGAAAAATTCGCAGCTGTGCTTTTCCCATGCTTATTGCGTGATAGCGGAAGTGAAAAGTCAGTGGTTAGTAATGATTAAAAATGCACCACAGGCATGTTAGTGTCACAGTGGTTAGTCAAGTAACACAAGGATACAAAAATGCTTGCCTTAGACATAACACATCGCAAGGTAGGTGTTAGATCGGTGGTTCTTAACCTGTGGGTAATTAACACCAAAGGGGTAATTGAACATTTTTGGGGTAGTATAGATTATCGTATTTTTGGTTACGTTACACGAAAATATTTGTGGAATTATTTCACCTTTGGAGAATGGAGTTTCATGTGCGTGATTATTTTTTTTCACTTGTATAACACCACGCCTTCTGTGACGTACTAGCACCGGAGTCTCTTCTGTATCGGATATCATAGTCTCGTGAATAGTAATCGCTAGCAGTGTAGGCTGTAGTGTAGTCTAGCGCAAGCTATAAACTATTAGATGCCTCCAAAGAAACGATGCTACAAAGAAGCTTTTCTGAAGTTCGGTTTTGGTTTGACCGCTTGATAGAAAAAAAAACAGCATCAGCTTTCCCATTAATTGTATTTTAATGGACATTTCAATGCAAATTATGACGTTGTTTTTGTGTTGTGTCATTATTAACTTATTACGATCGGAAAATTGTTATTTTATGAAAAGGGTGTAAATAAAATCCATCAGGTTCTTCCCGGGGGTAAGAAAATAGAGGTTTGTAAAAGGCATCAGACAATTGAAGTGAGCGGATAAAAAGTTAGATGAAGATGCACATCCTTGAATAAAAACATGCACTTTGTATTATAAGGCATCAGATGTTCTGGTGAATTAGGCAACTTGATGTGGGCGAACACTTATATACCTTGGGATGTAGTTAGAGATGTCACGGGCTCACATTTTTATGACCCGCACCGACCCATATCCATCACAACAAACCGTAACCCCTCCTAAATTTTGTCCCGTACCCAGTCCGGCCCATGAAGAAGACAGTGTCTATTTTGCCATTAAACATGTACATAGGACAAACTTTGGCAAATTGAGTTGGTGTCAATCAAATTTCTTTTAAAATTTTCAAACTACTGTTAAACTTGATCTTTCATACTGTAGATTAAAGCAATTTTTTCAAAATTTGGTTTTGTAGCACTTGTACTGGTTATGCTCCTCCCAAGAGAGGCGAATCCAGTCATTAAGGTTAGGAGGGGCGATTTCAGTAATATTTGGTAATCAAGTCTCATTACGGGTTCACCAGTGTAAGAGAGATGAGGTATGCTTCACAACCAGGGATGTGGAAGCGGAAGCTGGAAGCGGTCCATTTTCTGTGGAAGCGGAAGCGCGAAAATTCTACCGCTTCCGCTTCCACATAGGTTATTTGACTTGAAGAGTAACTTGTCGAAAAATTTTGTCCATTTCCCAATGTCGATTAAACAGTGAAGTTGCACTATATGTCTGAATGAACGTACGATATAAGTAGCGCGAGAGAACGAGATAAAGCATAACTAGCATCCATGGCGTTCTTCATAGAAGGCCAAGTCATCGTGCAGCTTACCGATTTTATCGGAGGCTGACTTTTCAAATCTGGCTGCTGTCTACTAAAATGGGAACAGTTTGAAAACACAGCAATCTCCCAGTTATGTTCGCAACTTGAATCTGAGCTGTTTGTGCGAACTTATGTGGTAGGTGCGAACTTAGCAGTTGTGCTTTTAACTGCCTTAGCAAACAGATGCTGATCATTAGGGCTAATGTTTGGAGACTGATTGATGCTTTGACTGAAGCTAACTATTCTTTTCAGCAAGGCATATAGTATTCAGTTACATTACGCTATTCACTTCACAATGTTAGGCAAACCCAAGCGTTTAATTGAGTCATTTTGAGTCAAATCATCCAACTGATCCAAGTTAACGAAACATCGCACGACAGTACGGAGTGAGGCTGTTGTAGGAAAGTCTGTGCGAAGCGGGAATTTACGTGCAAACGTTATTTGCCCTAATGCAGTGGTTCTCAATCTTTTTGAGATCGCGTACCACCTGATGCTTTTTTAATGTTGGAGTGTACACCCCTGGTTTCAGAAGAACGTAATTTGCTCAAATGAACTTAAGATTAATATAGCAAACAAACGAATTAGCAACATTACCATAACACACGAACGAATTATAACACAGAAACGAATTAATGAAGCTTTTCGAATATGACAGGAAAGCTGCTCGCGTACCACCTGAAAAGCCCTCGCGTACCACTGGTGGTACGCGTACCACAGTTTGAGAACCACTGCCCTAATGTCTGAAGACAAACACACACAAAATAAAAGTTAGTGCGTCTGTCCGCAGATTAACAGAGCTGGATAGTAAGTTATTTCTTTGTATTGATGACATGCATCGAGCAAACTGCCCTTTCCACCTTCACTAATCGTTTTGAAAGCAAACGAGCTTGCTGAACAATTATATCAAATCGTGAACTTTAGCAACATAATGTTTCGTGTTTTTGTCATTAAAAAAAGATTGTCCAAAACCTTGCGTTCTAGAATTTTGCTCAAAGGGTTATTATGACGTAAAAATGCATGACAATCAAAGCGCTTTGAAGAAACTTTAATCGGTGCGCTATGCAATTTAGCTTGATATTTGTTAAGCAAAAGCAGTGGTTCTTAACCGGGGGTACACGTACCCCTTGGGGGAACCAAACACCGAAACAGGGAGTACGAAGCGCCAACATTTTCAGGCATAGCCTACACGCCCTGAAAATTTTAAAGATGTATTGTCGATTGTTGTGAATGCAGTAAACTTTGTCAGAGGCCATACCTTGAATCACGGTCTGTTCAGTTTTTTGTAACGAAGTTTAAGCTCAACACAATGTTCTTCTTTACCACACGAAAGTGCCGTTGCTATCCTGTGTTCGAGTGCTTATTCGTGTTCGTGAGCTGCGCAAAGAAATCGAGCAGTTTCTGAGACACGGAGGTAGTGGCATAGCAGAGCACCTTGAAAATGAGTTCATTATGTCTCTCGCATTGGCTACCTTTCAGATATATTCAGCCACCTCAACGACTTAACATCTCCATCCAGGGAACGGCAAGGAACATGATCAAAGCTAGGGAAAAGATGACTGCCTTCACTAATAAACTTTCAAGCTGTATTTGTCTCATTTGATCAGGCAGCTATGCTAATTTTCTACAACTTGATGTAGTTTTCAATGAAAAAATATCTTAAACCATTGTCATTAAAATATATAAGCATTTGCAGGTGTTATACGGCAGTCGTTCCACTGATACTTTCAGCCAGGATTTCTGTTTCACGCTGTTGGATTCAAGACCCATTTATTTTTAACCTAAATTCTACGGATGACAGTGGTGGAATGATGGAAGATCCAGTTGAAATGAAAGCCAGTAAAAAAATTAAAATGAATTTTCATTTAATGCAGTTAGATACTTTCTACTGCATGCACCTCAACGCTTCCCCGCAGTTAGCAAAGGCAGCTTTGAAAGTGCTTGTGCCATTTGCAGCAAATAACTTATGTTAAAGCAGTTTCTCAACTCTCTTACACCTCAAAAGTAAGACCAGGAATCTTTCAGAGCCCGATGAAGACATACGAGTGGCGACCTCAAACAAAGAGCCTCACTGCAGCATGATCATTGAAAAAAACAACAAAAGAGCCATGTTTGATTGCTGGTGTACCTTACTGTAAATTCATTGTATTGTTATATCGTTGCAATGAAATTGTGTTAGTATCAATTACTATTTGATTTCAGACAAGGGGTACGAGAAAATTTAACGAAAGTTCAGGGGGTACGAGTGGGTAGAAAGGTTAAGAACCACTGGGCTAAGGTCAGGTTGTTGTAAGTGCTGTTTGTATTGATATGTGTTGAAGACAATTTTCTAGGTTGTTTTTTGTAAGAGCAGAGTAGCAGTGCCGTGCTGACAGGTACTAACTTATGCAATCATTTTAACTAGTAATGTGCCCTTGTAAATCGTAAGCTGCTGGTTTTGATAGTCATGCTTGTCAGCAAGTTCATAGATGAGATAGAGACCAGGCTCTGTTGGAAGCGGAAGCGATAGGTGCGGAAGCGGTTGACGAAATAGCCGCTTCCACATCCCTGTTCACAACACTGCTGTGAAAAAGCAATGGACGGCAAAATGGCCTTACATCGCGAATATTGTTTTCCGAATTGTACAAAATCACGATATATAAAGCTACTTTCGTCGGTTTTATGGGAGAGATTGGGGCGATCGCCCCCCTCACCCTGTATCCGCCCCTGCCTCCCAACCAATTATACAGTAGGCTACTGTAAATGCGAACTAATCTACTGTATATTGCACTTTCAATGATTCAGTTTCAGAGAAACTAGCTTCGTAAGACCTGTGCACGCACCACAAACGAATGCTACTACTCCCTCACAGCCGGAGAGCGTACAGTCCACAGCACAACGAGCACATAACACACACAGACACAGCATACATTGTGCGTTGTTCGCTCACATCACCCCTCACAGAGCTCAGAAAAACTCTTAAGACCTAACACAAATTGCACCAGTGGGCGACGCTAACGACAACTTACGTTGTTGAAAAAATTTTCCTCAACATTCCTAACGTCGTAAGTGCTTCAAAAAAGTTAACGGACCGTAGCGGTACTCACGAAAGAATATACGTATTCGGGCGGTTAACCGGCCCATGAAAACCTGCCGTTAACCGCCATTTTCGCGGCCATGCCATCTCTAGATGTAATACAAAATACCATAGGCGTTGTTGTGGTCAGCTCCGAAGCGTTTAATAGCAGACGGCGTGTATTTGCGTTACAGTTGGCATGCATACATTGGCGTACAATAGGCAGGAAGCAAGCAGTTTTTAACTGCAGTAGAGCACTGAGCAAACGTGCCTTTGAGTTTGTTTGCCGCTCTGTGAAGTGTTTTCACTTGTTTCTGAATGTCATTGTCATCCTTCAGTGAGGCATGGAATAATACACCAAGATACTTGACTTGTTCAGCAAACTTAACATCTACGCCATTCAGATAGACCAGGGGTCTCCAAACTACGGCCCTCGGGCCAAATCCGGCCTGCTACGCCATTTCATCCAGCCCGCGTAGACATTTTACCAATAAGGAAAAACAATATAACAAAGAAAAAAATTGTTGAATTGGCAGAATGTAACATTTCCTGAAAAAATCACATTGTGTAAGATGTCCGGTCCTCAGACTGTTGAGTAACAGCTTATGTTGCCGACGGACTGATGAGTAATAGCTTGTGTGGCCCTCGGACAAAAAAGTTTGGAGACCCCTGAGATAGACAATTGGTGTAATACACTGTTGACAGATCTAGAAATTCGGAAGTTTTGCTATGACGTAAGCAAAAGTGCATATCTTGTTTCACACTGGTGTAATTCTTTTAAAGTAAAAAAACAAATCTTTAAAGTAATATTTCTTGTTACGTGGTGTCACTGTGTAGAAGTAACTGATGCCCTTTGCGTGAAAATTACTAGGTATTGAGTCCATCATGATGGCATCTTGAAAAGGATCACAGAATGCAAACTGGAATCAGAGTACTTAAATTGATTGCTTGCAAATGAGCAACTGACATGCATAGACCTATGGCTACTTTTGTGGGTTAGGTTAACCAACCCATAAAACTTGCTGTTCCTTGAATTAATCGTTCTACCCCAGCTATTTGCCAGGTTCCAATTCGAGTCATGCAGCAACTTTGCACCAACTCGCATGGCTCAGTAAGTTTCTAAACCCGGCCCAACTTTTTGGTTAGAAACTTATTAGGCAGTGATTGATTATTGAGAAAGATGTTGTGTGAAATAGAGAAGTGGTGGAGCGCTTTGTCAAAGAGGAGATATGACTGGCTACTTTCAGGGCAGTTGAAAAAGATTCTGTTGAGAATTAAAAAAATGGCAACATAAGCTCCACTATTTTACTGCCACATCGAATGCTAATAGAACGCCTCTTCCCCTTGAAAAAGTAGGTTACGGGGTTTCCCCGCTTCTTCCCACCACGCCACTGAATGTGCGTGACTGTGAAAATAATCTCATTCAATTGTTAACGGTATTATCACTGCCGCTAAATGATTTGTAAGGGCGTTTTTGAAACGTCATGGCTTTGTATTTAGAAAGGTTGGAAGTTTCGCGGGAATGTTTTCTTCAGGCCTGCGTCGTGATACAAAATCATGCGCACGGTACTCACATAAGCATGCAAGCCTGTGGTTGTATCCAGGACGTGGACGACTATACCGGTTATGATATTCAGCCCAAAAAGTTTGGGATATGTTGAAAACTAGGTTATTTCAGAGGTCACAAATTAGATATGTTCGTGGAAAGGAACTCCACGGTCTCATTTGTCATTTTTTCATTTCAAAATCTCCGTGTAAAATCGACAAGTTTCCCGATTGCCGCTTGCCCTATTAAATGTCAAGTTTGGTTCCACCACTAATTTCGACTAAACTTCGAAAGTTTCTATCAGGCCCGTAACCAGCTTGGGACACCAGGAGGGGCGAAGAGTTTTCCGAGAGGGGCCAAAATTTTTTGAACTATGTCCAATTTTTTAAACTATGCCCAATGCATTTTTCCAGGGGGGGAGAAAATTTTTCTAGGAGGGCTTCACCCCTCCTGGTTACGGGCCTGGTTTCTATTCGTGCCTATATTGACACTGCCGTCCACCTAGATTTTGAACTTTTCTATTCAACATTGTATAAAAATACCATTAGCGGCACGTAAATTATTCAATTCTTTTGTAAAAGCTTTCCTTCAGTCAAGAGCTTAAAACTTTGTACAAATTTGTACAGGATTTGATATGAAGTGCTTGCTGATAGTCTTAGTACGTGAAACCTCTAGGAGCGACCAAACCAGTTGGCCTAGTTTTCAGCTGACCTGCTTTTGATGTAAAAGCTGGTTAGTTGAAACAATTACACAAAATCCTGACCAAATGCATATTCTTTGGTGGCAGTGAACATGGCAGTGTAAAACGTTTAAGAGTTTCCCCTTACCAGGGGCTTGTGACGCCATGTGCAGATTATTACTGGTGTACCGCAATCGTTGTGAGATTGATCACGATGAAAGTACGAGACACTGCTTGTGTGGCTCAACTGCATAGTAATTCTGACTGATGGTAACAGCCTGAGCTAAAATGTTTCTCTTATATTTTTCAGCTTAGACTTTCTAAAACTTGTTTCTGGGTATGACAAGACAGATGAAAGTGTTTTACAAATACCTACCTGTAATACATGCGCAGAATGTAGTTGCGATACGTTGCACTGGCATTTGTACCAGCTCATCATGTTTGTACTTTGCGCATGCAGGTATATTATCTACGTATTTAGCTTTATTTGCTAACCTTGTAAACCAGGTAAAATACTTTTAAAATCCTGCCGGCATTTCTGATGCAATTTATGCATTCCCAAGCAAGTAGACCTACAAAAAACAAAGATTTATCTGAAATATCCCGATTTTATATGGTCATTTAACTGGTGTATGGTCATTGATGTATGGTCACTGCTGTGACTTTGCTATTATTGGTATCCCGATTTTAATTATAACATTTAGGTTTGTATCGATTTTTAATTAAAAGAACTTTACTGTATATCAGAAATCCGCGAATGTCGTGCCTTGCCAACCATACTTCATCTGGTACTGCAAGCTGGAAATTATCTTAACCGAGGTGCCAGGTTTGGAAATGCGGCTGGATTCAAACTTTCTTCCTTACAATCACTTGCAGACACAAAAGCCAATAAGCCTGGAATCACATTGATGCACTACGTCTCCATGGTAAAAGATGCTTGCACTATGATTTCCTGAACTTTGTCAAGATAAAAACTTGTATTATTAGCTGTTATGCTGTGTGATAACTGATCGACCTCATCCCAGAGCCCCACGTGAACCTACCAAACTTCGATTAAAGTAGTGGTTACCATACGTTTTCTGATCGCATACCATTTGTGAGTCCGGTACTGTCACCACGTATCACTTTGTTCCACGAAAACTCAATACTGTATACCAAATACCATTCGATCAGAAGTTTGGAAAACCAGAATTGACACAAATGCGACATGAACAAAGTGCCTGTGAGAAACTATAATGGCCATTTTTAAAAAGTACCAAGGGAAGTAAACAAAAATTCAGAAATTTGTTAACAGAACCATATAAGCAGGGTTTTTTGAGGAAAATGTTACTGTAGGTACTCGGTATGGACCTGTAGGAAGCCGATTTCTCTGATTCTAGGGACCCGATGATAATTTTCGCTGATGCTAGGGACCCGGTTTCCAGTTTTAGGGACCCCAATCGGGTCCCTAAAACACCTTAAAAAAACCTGCTATAAGTAAAAAACATAATTGTGAATATATTTTTTGCGAAGAGAAACAGAATGTAGGCCTATTTGCGTACCACCTTGAAGAAGGCGTTCATTGGATTAAAATTAAGAAACCAATAGATTTAAGGTTGCTTTTAATGTAAGAGATGAAGCTGATGTAAATAGCACTGTCGCTAATTGCGCTTATCATTCCGATTGTTTTGTTAAACCCCTTTCTTGGCGAGTCTATTCACTATCAGGGGCCGCGTGATTTGTGAAATATCGCTGGCATGCCACAAAAGAATTACTTTTATCTTTAAATTCGTCTTTATCTTCCTATGGAAAAATAAGGAGAGAAAATTATAAGGAGCGAGAGAGACTTGACTTATTGTCTCAGTATCTGCTTATCGCGGAGTTTCATTTTGAAGCGATGTTGTGGTTCTAACTTGGTTAACGAAAATTCTGATGGGGGTCATAATAAATGTTCACGCAGGCCGTATTCGTCCAGCGTGCTGCAGGCTGTTTCCGAGCCTTTTAGTAAGAGGACTTCAAAGCGTCACCAAAGAAATCCCCGTGCCTGATTATACATTCCCCACCCTGGGTTAAGCTGTTGGCCGAAAGATGTGTAAGAAACGATTACGACAATGTGAAGATAACGGCTACGATTCAGGTTCTTCCATTTTGGGCTCCGTCGTTCGTGATTACTTGGTTGTGGAGCCATCAAACATCTCCTAGTCAGAGGGTGTCGAAACCGCTTCCGCTTTTGTGGTGCGAGTAACTGTCAGGGCATACAGCAAAAACCGAATGCAGCTCTGTTGATTTGTTATATTTTCCACTTTTTCTCCGATACAAGACGCACAGGAATGCTTAATTAACACAGCGATAAGAATATTCGCTTGTCAGGGTCTATGTGATTGACTTACTTATAAGAACATTTTTTCAAACAGTGGGAAGTTTACCTGAAGAATTTCGCTTTACAATAGAACAGGGTTGGAGAACCTACGGCCAGCGGGCCAAATGCCGACCGCGTGAACATTCAATATGGCCCGCACCAGAATTTTCGTTACCCAACGTAGAACACAATGTCGCGTCAAAACGAAGCTCCGTGATTAACAGATAGTAAGCCAAGGTAAGTCCCTCTCGCTCCTCATAGTTATCTCTCTAGGAGACAAGGGTAAAATTTGTGTGGCCCGTGATAGGAAATAGGTTCCCTATAGCAGCAAATCTTTCAAACCAGTGGCTTTTCATCCTCTTTAGCTTCCAAGAAAGTTGCAAAATTTTAAACCTTTGGAAGGGTGCAAGGAAAAATGGCTTCGCACCAATAAAAACAACTGTTTCTTACCTGGTTCCATGATCTCAATATCAGCAAACAGGTAGTCGTCGCAAACGTGAGTCAGAAAAGTGGACGATTTAATGCACATATGGTTAAAAAAGTTTCAATGCCTTGCGGTTTTTGGAATTTTTAAAGTACCTCAGAAGTCTTAATGTGAACATTTAGTGTTGTATTTTTGGAAAATATTAAAAACGAAAAAAGTCGCTGACGGGTCGCATGAAGTTGTTCGAAACGCGAAATGGTAACAGTGCATCTAGATAGGAAAAAGGTAAATTAAAGTAATCTGCGATACTGGTGGTGATTTTTCGTTAGGGTTGCTCCCAATGCTTATCAATCAAAATGGATTCTTTCACATTCAAAACGGATTCGGCGCAAAATTTTTGCAAGAAATCTATTGGTGAAAAACGTTAAGAAAATGAGTTGTTTGAATTTTTCCTGTGTTATCTAAAAAGATCAACATTTCTTACTAAGAACGTTTTTATGCCAACTTATTTTTACTGTCAATTCTAGGTTCTACGAAGGTGTTATTTTGGAATCAAACGCAAGTTGCTGATGTTAACGCACAACTGAGAAAGCTTTTAGCAAAACCCAACGTCTTGCGTACAGGAAAGATGCAACAGCCTAGACGTTTTCCTTTTTTAGTTGCATCACAGCCTTCTCTGTAATATTGCGTAGTTGGAGACATTGCCACACAAGCTGTTATCCAATCGACAATCCAAAACCACGAGAATCGCAAGCCACAAAAATTCACCAGCATAATAATTCGAGCATATTTTCACAAGATAACACTGCAACAGTGACTCGTTCTGAAATCATAATAGGAATAGTCCTTAGTCCTTTCGTGATGCGATCCTACTTCGTCTTGTTCCTTGGCTGTTTTCACTTTCACACAAGCCCAGACTTATCTTCTTCATTAAACAAACGGGAAGTAATAACGTGTATGTGCTGTATTACCGACAACAAACGCCCACGTGCAACCTTAATTGCATGCATTTTGTCTCGAATTTACAGAACATCGCTGGTATAAGGCCAATCAAGGGTTGATATCGGGTGTGCAGTAGTAATTTTGAATTTTTTTGTTTTTCTGCCGTTGAAGGTGGTAATTTGTCAGCTACTGCGTAAAGATCGGCAACGGCCGCGAGATGCGCATGCAGACATATCACAGATCATGCACAACGACGTCAAGCAATTAGAAAAACTCACGAGGCATGTTCACATAAAAAATACAACAAATGGAAGGTTAATAACGTGACTAAATTAGCGGATAAGAGCTAATATCAGATAATGTTCAGTTGAAAATGGAATTTGAATTTGTTTCCATACCAATGTCGAAAAACAGCTTGTTAAATGAACTCCTGAAAAATGTTTTTGGCAATAAAAAAGAACTATTATGATCAAAGTAGCCGAACAAACGCGTCTCCCGTGATTGTTTAATAACCTACTATTATAGGGTATCATTCGATTGTACCCACGGCACAAGTATATTTTTAGATATGTTGCTGCAGAAGGGAGCGAAAGAATATAAAAACCAGTTGAGTTTAAAAAGCTTGCAATTTTTTTCTGTCGTATTGATTTTTTTCAAATTTATAGATACTGATGGCGAAGCTAAGGTACAACAATCAAAGAGAGATGAGGCACTTCTTGACAGTCATTGAAGTGGCTCTTAAAAATTACGTCCAACAAAAAATGTACTACGTAGAAAACGCATTTTGGTGATAAAATACCATTTCAAAAAACAAAGAAACGGATTTTGCGAAAAAATTTAACAAAATTGAGAAAAATTCGAAAACACAAAAGAAATATTTTTTGAACTTTTTATCATCACGCTTTTAAAACTTAACCCAAATTAAAGCATTCATTAAAACTTCCACGACCATGACCTTGATTTGCTAAAAACTTTGCATATAAAATTGCGTGGCTTACCAGCATACTGTTTGTTGGAAATTTGTCAGTTAACAAACGTAGTAAATTGAGCTTTGGTTTTGTAGATTTTCTGACTGTCTCAAACCTCACCAATAGAGGAACTTTAACTGTGTATGTCATTCGATCATAAGTATCGTGGAAAGTAATTTAGTTATTGTTTGAGCATTCTCCGCAAACCACGTCCGCACGCTGGAGTAGTTCGAAAGGGGAAAAAACAGGTATTCTGTTCTGATATAAGTGCAGCAATAACATATGAACCGTTTAATGCAATAAACAACCCTACTTTCTTGATGCGCTTGAAAACTTTGAAAGTGGATTCGAGTACCAAAACGGAACTTGCCATCGAACAAGACGAGCTAGTTGTTACGCTTTTTGCCATCGAAAGAGCAACTCATTCACTTTAACTGAAGTTCTCGGAAACAAGGATTGATTTCGCTCTGACCTGTGATTTAGTATTCGCCTCGTATAACGGCAAGTTAACCATTAAACAGATCAGCGTTCAGAAGCATTTGGCTTAATATTTTCCGTAGAACATTTACTCTAGCTGCTAAAATGGTACAAGTCTTAATTTGGTCATCAGGAACTAGAAAAGCACAACCCGAAGATGACCAGCTGGACTTCAGAATTACCGTCTGTGGACGCAGCTTCACGAATCTCAGAAGAAGAAATAACAGAAGAAATATCAACCTTCCGTTGTCGTGTCACAAATTTGAAGAACAAAGTAGCCCGAGATGTAGACGACGAATTTAGAGAAAGCGTTTCTGATTTTCTCAAAGTAAGCTCTTTACAAATTGAACATATGCACCTTGTACATGTATATTTATCAAAAAATAGTTTGTGTATATTTAAAAATAGCTTTTGCTACTCGTGTAATTCTGAGCCTAGCTGGATGGCGGTAACAACATACGTGTATGCTGTTTGTTTTGTGCATCTTTTCCGGGATCATGTGTTTTCCACCAAAACTTTAACTGCAGTCAACAAGGCATGACAGTGTAAAAAATCTCTTTCAGTTTATTTCGTGATTCAGTTTTGAGTAGAAATTCGTTACATACGATTCGTTAATATGAGGTCGAAGACACAAAATAGGTTGGTACAGTTATACTGTAAATACAAAATAATTTTCTCCATCTTAACCACGAGTTTTCAAAGGACTACTTATACATTGAAAGCAAAATGTTTTCGCATGCAATTTGATGAACCTGCTAAAAACAACCAAAATATTATGTCATACTTGCAGAATTCCGAAAATCGACTAAATTCGCTACAGAGCTTGGAACGCGAGCTGAAAGAAGCTTCTGACAACCTTGCAATGTACTTGTGCGAGCGGAGTGAAAAATTTTCTTTGATTGATTGTTTTCGCGTGATATCAGATTTTCGAAAAAAGTTTAAAGAAGCCAGTGCAGAAAACAAACAACGCGAAGCACGCCAGATCAGGTAATTGACAAATTGTGTTGAAATCGTATAGACGTGAACTGATGGCATTTTTAAAATATGAAACGATGCTGGATTTTTTAAACACTTGCAGCGATGCCCGATTTATCAAAACAGAACATGAAGGACCAAAATAAACTTATGTTATGAGTCGATGCAGCAAAAACGATTAAGACGTTCATTACAGCACGGAATATTCGGCACATGGGTATTGGGTCAGAGCCGGATTAAAGGGTAGGGGGGCCCGGGGCAATTTTTAGTGGAGGGCCCCTATGACGTAATTCATGACGTCATCGTTTGTAAAAGTTATGTTTTCGCTGATTAGCAAGGTTCCCGTTTGTTTTTTCCAGTAGTCGAGAATGTGCTTATTCAAATTTACATACAGTTAACTGCGAGAAGAGAATTTATCACATGAATACTAGGGTGTATTTTTACTAAGAACAAATATTTCACAGACAAGAGAGTGACTCGGCAAGAAACAACATTCAGCTAAACATCAAGCAGAAACCGGAGATTACAAATAAAAACACCGCAAAAAGAACATGTCATTATGGCCAGCTAGGCTGAGTGTGAAAGTTGTTTCCAAGCTAATGTCTTGATTTTCATCTTCATTTTCAGGTGCTCTGGTTAACGCCACTGCTTTAACGTTGCTG
>Ga0210059_1001714_pt1 | contig 33405 bp, 28 predicted proteins | sample Ectturendosymbi2_FD_188042 | JGI IMG/M metagenome (GOLD analysis project Ga0210059, IMG submission 188042) | Ecteinascidia turbinata endosymbiont from Florida, USA - Sample 2 (SPAdes) (version 2) | ecosystem: Host-associated > Tunicates > Ascidians > Unclassified | place: Key West, Florida... | reverse complement strand
TCCAGCACCCCAGACGGAGCCAGCAAGCCGCCTCAGGAGCGCGACGCGTGATGTCAGCTTCTTGCAAAGTGACTCAAGGTGTCGGCGTTATGTGAGCGACCTGTCCAACGTTACTCCGAGGTATTTGAGCTCGGAGCAGAAGGGCAGGGCTTCGTTGTTGAAGTTGACTTTGAGCTCACGTTTAGATTCCTTGATGTTGAGATGGAAGACTTACGACACCATTTTTGTAGTGCCGAGCTTTAGCTTCCAAGTCTGGAGGTAGTCACCTAGTGTTGCCATGTCCTTGCTCATCCCTCTTCCACTACCAGCCAATCTCCATCAGCATGCATGATTGCTAGGTCGTCAGCGTATGCATACTTTCTGGAGACAGTGGTTGGCAGGTCAGAGATGTAGGTGTTGAAGAGAAGGGGCGCCAGGGCAGATCCCTGTGAGACGCCGTTCTTGAGGCGTCGTAACCTGCTTCTTTTGCTGTTTCCGGTTTTGGGGGTGAAGCTGCGATTGCCAACCATCTCTATGATCATACGAACCATGTGTCTGTCAGGCAGCAATTGCAGCAGCTTGCAGGTGAGGCCGCGATGCCATACAGAATCGTAGGCTGCTGTGAGGTCGACAAACACAGCTCCGGCCTTCTTTTTAGACGAAAAGCTATCCTCGATGTCCTGTGTCAACAGGGTGACTTGATCTACGGCCGACCTCCCGTGCCGAAAGCACGCCTGCTCCCGAGGGAACAATGGGTCGATGATTGGGTCGAGACGAGCGTAGATGAGCCTCTCGAGGATTTTAAAGGGGACATACAGCAGGGATATGGGACGATAACTCATTGGATCTCCCAATGACTTCTCCAGCTTACGGATCGCAACTATCAGTGCTCTTCTCCAGATCTTTGGAATTTTGAATGGGCGCATGCAGGAGCTGAGGAAGTCGCAAAACCAAGATTTTAGAGCCGATCTGGCGTGGAGTATGAACTCCGGGAAGATGGAGTCCAATCTCGGAGACTTACCTGGCTTCAGGCGTCTGAGGGCAGCAGCAAGCTCCCCCGGCCTAAAGGGTTGAGAGATTCTGTGACACTCAGGTGTTGGGATCTTCCATAGGTCAGACAGCTCCTGGTAGACTTGCGATCCCCGGTCCTGTGTGCCCCGTTCTTCACGAGTTGCTAGGCGATGGAGCTTGCCGATACGGCACAGGCGAAAGGAGCGTCCAGACCTGCCAGTAAGTTTGCTGATGGTTCTCCACGCCTTGCGGCTAGAGTGCGAGAAGTCGATGGAATTTACTGCTTCCTCCCATCGCACCTGCTTCTTCTGCACGAGCCGGGAAAGTAGGGACGAAGCGGCTCTATCACAGTCAGTCCCCACTGGGGCTCGGGTAAAGGAACGATAGAGGGTCTCGCACTCTTTGTCCCAGCATGGCACATAGTTCTTCCGACGGCCACGTGGGTTACATTGTTTGGCCGCAGAAAGTAGGTTCTCGCAAAAATCCTTGTATGCCCTCTCAATATTTAATGTGTCCGGAGGTGGCAATCTCTCAAGGGATTCACCTGTGAGGAGGTAGAAGCGCTTCCAATCAGCCTTGCGAAAGTTCCAACGCTTCACCGGATCGCTGTGGGCAGGAACCTTGAGCTTCGGTGGCGTTAAAAAGGAAGGCCGCTGTTGTGGCCGCGGGAACTTTCCTAGAGCATGTCTGTCCAGCAGTCGGCTGTCCTGGCCGAAACTCGCCAAGGCCCGGTCTGGGTTGGTGCCGATGTTCCATCGGTGAAAGAAGAAGCTGGCTGATTCCCTTGGGTTATATAACAGACCAAGGTTGTTGGATGTTGCCCAGGAGTCCAAACTCTCACCGTCAGGGGTGTTTTGTTGTAACCCCAGTTGACATGTTGGCAGTTGAAGTCACCAACATACAGACTGGGATTTGGGAACGTCGGGATGGCCGTTGGTGTGAATCGCAGGCGTGGAGGTTTGTATACGTTAACGTCTACGCACAACCACTCAGTCTCTGATTGTTCTGGAGACTATAGACCAGTGACCATTCCAACCGCTCATGGACAAACGTGGCAAGGCCATGGTTCCTGTTAAGTCTGACCCAGCTAGTGAAAAGTTGGGAATCACTAGCTTATCTCCAGTTGTGCAGTGGGTCTCGTGCAGGACGATGATGAAAGCCTTCTTCTTATAGGCTAGCTTCTCAATGACAGATATCTTGTCTGCAGTAAGTCCCTCGGTGTTCAGCTGGAGTATGTTGGGTCGTTGGTCTTCGTTTTATGACCCACCCCATGCCGAACACATCCAGTGCGGGTAGCACCACCTAGTGAGGTAACGCTTTTCATAGCACTGGGTTTTCATGACTTGTCTGTTTATGACACTGCGATTTCTCGTAAATATTCTTTCCCAGCCTACAAAGAAGCGCAGCAAGATCGTGACAGTAAGCAACACTTCATTCGTAAAATGCTGCGAATTCTGTTTCTCTAATAAATTGAGAATAAAATTATTTCTTGATTTTAATCGAAAATAAGATATTTTTTGTTTTTTATATTCCTTAGCTAAAAGCAAGTACTGATGAGGATAGCAAGAAGCGTTTAGAGATCAAAATGCTTGACTTGAGCATCTCCTACATTACGATATAAATTTAATACATTTTGACTTAACCTTGTTAAGCTGGAATTGCTCTAAGACCCTGTTACTGAAGTTGTCCACCACTGTTTCTAGAGTTATCAATGTATTGCTGTAAACAGTGATGGTTTTGGATTACAATGTTAAATAGCATCAGTTAAATCCAATTTGAAAAAGTGGTTATAGCACGTGATTTTACCTTCTGTCAAAACACGCCGCTATACAGTACTGTATTTTTGTTGAAACGCATGGATTAATTGTCATGTAGGCTACATTCGCTACAAAAACAATTCACCGAAAAAGTTCAAAATTCAAGAACAAAAAATACAATGAATGAAAAAAAAGAAAAAAAAATTGATTTTAATTTCAAAGGTATAGAAGCAATCCGAAATGTGTAAAGCATTACTGACTAAAGTTGGATGTTGACAAGTCAATTGCAGAATTTTTTGTTACAAAAATCTTTAACAGAAAAATGCCTTATGAGCATTGTGTTTCAACACACAGTTTAATTCACGCTTTTTGATAGACATCGCATCTATCATCACCATTTTGTTGATCTGATGTTTGCCAAAGAGTAAATTTTATTCATGGTATTCTGCGGAAACACAAAAACGAAACTCCAGTTGCTGCATTTGATAATTGTCTCAAAATAGTTCTCACAGTTCACTTCTTCCTACGAAGCTAAGTATGTAGCATCCAACACGAGTTTTCTTTATTGCAAATATGTCTCGAACTGATAAAACTATCTAATCAAAGGTCTCTATTTGGGTGCTGTCAATATAGACATACACAACGCGAATGACTTGTTGAAAGATGTCACAACCAAAGTCTTGGAGTTGCGAAGTTTCCAGATATCTTTTATTTCAACTATGGTGCACCATCTACTGGATTACATTTGTCTAGGTATAAGGATGAAATCCTTTTTGATCCCGCTGATATTACGCCGAAGGTTTCAGTCAAATAGTATTAACATTTTCCGTAACGAGGTTTAAATTACCCACAAACATTTGCTTACTTGAGAAAATGCTGAAAACAGTTCTTATGTAAACAAAGCTTTTTTTTCCAGGGCCGCAACCAGCTGATATTTTCGGGAGGAAGGGGAAAAATTATTGTATCGTGATACCGTACCGAACAACTAAACATGTTTTTGAAAATGTTGGTGGGGGGAGGAATTGCCCGTTTGCCCCCTCCCTGGTTGTGGGCCTGGTGTTTTCCAATGGAAATGATATTCGCAAGGAATTTCAAAATTTTTGGGTTACCCACATTGACTTCCTTTCAAATGAGCCGAACGCTCCAATGCACATAACACTATGGTACTCGTCATGCTCCAACGCACAGTGACATGCTTTGAATGAGGTCTCTTGTCAGGGAAGAACCATCATTAAGGTTAGGCCGTGTTTGACTCAGTGCACATGATGCCAGTGGGTGTTTCCCAACGGAAAAGTTTCTTAACTTCCAATCTGAACTGTTCGTTGCGCAGGTTGTAGATGAGGAAGTTACTGAAGCTGTTGAGGTATAGAAGCTCAACTACGGCGAGATGCAATCCTGGATAACACTTGTGCGCTCTGCGTTTGCCATGTCTGTGGAACGAACAAAAATAATGCACGTCGTGACAAATTCATTTCAAAATGCGCGATGTGAGAATTTTGCACAATGTCCTGAAAGTCATAAAAAATTTCGCACAAAGCAAGAGCTCCAGGCATGACGTACAATATTATTGCTTTTGAAGCCACGAGGTATGCCATTGCGATAACTTTGTTCAAAAACCTGTGATACAAAACAATTTAACATTAAAAAAAACTTTACAACTCATTTGTAGTATTATGCAACTGCGCAAACCTGCTATGATTGTTAGAAAATAGGTAAGGCACAATAGCAATTTCTTTGCATTGCTAAACTTTCTCTGGTGCTGCAAAGAAACGCATAAATTGTACAGCATAACGAAGGATTAATACTTGATAGCGTGGGCATTGGCAAGTGTCATAAGGGATATTGGTGCTCTTCGGATTTTCGAAATTGATATTGCCTGGGTTTACATGTTTGCGCCAAAGTTATTTTTTCCTCAATTTGCTCTTGGTAACAACTTTTTGTCATTGGCTCTTGTCTCTTTGACAAAAATCTTGCCGACTGTTTAGTTACCGCAATTGTATTTCTCGTTCTAAATGCTTTTTGTTTTGGAGAACAGTTGTGCTTGCCAAGATGGGGCATAGATGTGAATGTCAAAAAGTGGTGATTAACATTTTATGATCAAGAATTTGCTTTTTTTAAATCTTTTTATCATCATTACCATTTGATCATCAAGGTTTCACAACAGGTGTTGTGGCGTTTTGAAAAGTTTTGGACACAAATAATGAAACGTTTTTCTCTATTTTTCATTAGAATTGAACTCTTGCTGAAATAATTTTGCATAGCATACATCATTACATGTTTAAGTTCTACTGAGTAAAACAATTTCAAATACAAGTTAAATGTTTCTGGAACAGAGGAAGATTTCCAAGCGGGCACAATCATTTTGTGAGTTTTTCCTAATACGAATGAAAAGTCCTTTTAGAGCAGAGCCATGTTTTAAATTCTTTGGCAATTGTCATTTAAAAATAGGTTAAATTCCATATATTCCAAAGAGTTTTTTCGCTAACTGTGTCATAATTGTTTGCAGTTAATTTTGATAAAAGCAGAAAAAGATATTTGTCGTCTTCGAAGTAATTTCGGAATTTAACCCCGTGTTTTCGTGATTCCAGCATGACAACGTTTGAGCTAAATGCAAATTCATTTTGATTTCAAAAGCATTTTTACAGTTTGATAATTTGTCAAGGTGTTCCTTTTTCGAGTTTTGAGTGTTCGTTACAGAAGCTGTTTGGGAAAGCAAACAGCAAGAATTTGAAAATTTGAATAAAAACAAAATTTTCGAAAAAGATTCACGAAACAAAGTAAAAATAACGGTTGCTTCTCACAACTTGATGTATTCCATTTCTCCGGGGTAAGCTGCAAGATTGACCGCTTGAACAACAAGGAAGGGAAGGACGTTCACAGAAAATGCTGCAACCATCGCGAAGATTACTCTCGTTATTTGTTCAAATTCTTTATTGCTGAGAAGCGTTACCGAATCAGGAGACTTGTGTACGGAAGGACCTGAAGTTTATATGCAAGGTATGAAATTAAGTGAATATTGTCTTCGCTATGTGAGACTGCCTGGTGTTACTGCTGACAAAAAGCGTAAAAGTATAATGCAAACAGTTTTATCAAACGCTGCGAAAGGTATTTGGAACGGACACACAAAAATCATTTATGAACTCGTACTATCTTACAAGCAGAGGCCACGGTATTATCCAAGCAAAGTTACTTAAATGAACTTGGCCTTGTGGAATACATTCATGGAAAGTGTAACCTGATTTCTTTAACTGACTTGTGGACAAAATTCAGTTGCAGATCAGAGTAAACCTGGGACGTCTTGCACAGTCATACAAGAAACAATCATGCAACAAACAGTGAGTTATACATATGCAACAATAACTTTTGTACTAATGTATACAACCAATAGTTTATACACACCCATATGTACTCTGTAAACCCATCGATGGATATCAGAAGAGGCGAACGAGGCGGTCGCCTCGAGACCCTTTTTTCGGAGATGTCGTGGAAGCTCCCTTTGAGATTTTCGAACTTAGGTTTTGCATTGTTTTGTTAAAAAGCTCATGAACTACTCTAGAGCCACATTTAAAAAGCTCTTAAGCAAGTCATAAGTCTTTTAAAGAAAGGATTATGGGTAAATGTGCCAGTGTGCCAAAGAGGGACCTCAATAAAACTTCCAAGCGTAGTTTTGGAGCCCCTTTCCGTGAATTGGCCTCGGGCCTCTAAATTATAATGTCCACCGCAATATATATCTATAAATAATGAATGATGATGTATATATACAATTGATGATTTCTGCATTTGCGTATACAATCAATGATTTATGTATGGGTAGATACACATTTCATTTAAACTTTTTGTTCTAGCGCTATATTTCGTTATATAGCTGTAAATCGTGCTGATACCAACCGCGTTTATGCTGATGATTGAAACTGCGCGTTTTTAGTGTATATGCGGGAACAGTTTGACCAACCACAGAATTAAAATGCTAAGTGCTAAAATTATGCGAATGCGCACATCTAGCCTGTGGTGCTTTATGTTAAGAAAGAGCCTTTTACAGGCCCGTAAATAGGGAGGCGCAGGGGGGCTTCGCCCCCCCCCCGGTGTTTCAAGCTGGTTACAGGCCTGGCCTTTTAAGCTCCTTTGATGATTTTCGGGAAATATTGTGGAACAACCTAAAAATTATCTTCAAGCGAAGTAGCGTCGAGTGTTATGCAGAAACATAGTTATCAATTCTAATACTCCCATAAGTGAAAGAATTTTACAGGCTAACGAGCATCACCTTGTTTTTTCCTGAAAGCTAGATGCTTTTTCAAACGTGACTTCCACGAGAATTTGATCCACCAAAACTTGCACCACGTGGCAATTGTTATGGCGACCACGCAGACGTACGGAATAATGAAAATAAACACAAGAAAGAAAGACCCGTGATCAATAGAAGCTGCGAAAAAAACACAAACATGAATTATTTTTCGGACAAAGTTCAGAGTTGTTTGATACGTCTGTGTCAAACTAAGTCAAAATGCGATTTTAGAGACACCACTTTCTCCAAACTACACCATCGACAACGTATAAAAGGAAATGAGACCTTTATTACATATGACATGTTAAGTGCCAGAAGAAAAGATGTCTTTACCATAGGATCCAAGTGTAGCTCTAAGAAAAAACTTGATAAATTTGACTTTTGTTGAAAAACAATTTTTTAATTTTTACGAATTCTTAAATGAAATACATTCCGACAAGCTGCAAATCAAGTACACTTCTTAGTTCTTAGTAAATTTGCAATGTATGAAAGCATAAATCTTTAAAAATTTTCAAATAAAAAATGTGTTGTTTCTAATGACTCCAGCACTATTTTGTAACTCAATCTACCAAATCCTTCCCTAAGTTTAAATGTTTTTATGCTTTGAAATAGGTGCCTGTGTCAGCATTATTTAGATCTGCATCCAAGCCATGAACGTTTATTTGCTGCGAAGTTAGAATAAAATAAGAAATGCCGAAAAACGCGCAGGTTCACTGAATAAATAATCGTGACAAGCGACGCAAGCGCACAAAGCTATGATGCATACGGGGATCGTGGTTCGGATTGGCTTTGATCTCCAGCATGACGCTCATGGTCAAGTAATCCACGTTGTAGGAGAACCGCGTGAGGTCACCTATCGGTAAGATTCCGAGTACAGCTGAAAAGCACCAGACAGCAATGACAAGGTATGTTGCTCTTCTTCTCGTAATCAATTCTCCCTGAAATTAAATTAAGTTCTGGACACGAAGGTAGTAAAATTAGAGGTTCACTGCAACAATACACTCTGTGTTTGTATACAGCAGGGGTGTGCAATCCGTGGCCCGGGAGCTGAAGTTTTGTCGCCCGCGGAAGGTCCAGATTTTTAAAGACTATTGCCAATCTTCCGTGGGAGGCCAGCGAGCTATCTAATCCATAGAGCTTGAAACATGCAGCTGTGGTCCATGGACCAATCTGGTTATGTGCATTTGACCCGGCAGTATTGCATGGTAGCACACCCCTGGTATACAGCATACGGTATGTGATGCAGTTTGCAACTTGCTATATATCTTTGTATAGACAGATGCGCATTTTTAGCATCATATTCTTTTGTTGATTTTAAGATCATTAGTTTAACTGAAGCTTTATTTCTGTATTTTTAAACTTCCAGAAAACAACTTGAATTACCTTTTGACTATAATCAAATATGTATCACAGCAAAAAGTAAATTATCAAACATATGTGAAAACAAAAGTGCATTTGGCGCATGATAAAAACGAGCAAACGGTTCTGTTCGTGCTTGTGAAATAGCAAGAGTTATTTAAATCACATGACCTGTAATACGGTTCCATGAGTAAAGGAAACGAATGCTGTTTTGACTTCCTAGGCATCGACAATTCCAATAAACAGGCACCCAAAAAAGGCGTCTTTGGTGTGTTAGAAAACATCCTACTTAGTACTTATATTGAAGCAATTAATGTTTTTAAACTACATTGCAAGTGGGCAAAAGTGGTTTGAAAGCTTTTCTGCTAGTGTTGGTGTTAAAATGTATGAATTTTACGTGAAAGCTTGTGGTGGTAATCGAATTTGTGCAACATTATAACTGAAATTTTACTGAGAATGTCCCTGATCAAATTAGTGGCTTGAGGTGGTTTCATCAAAATCATTGCTCTTTTGTAAATCTTAAGAAATTTACCACGGTTGTATTATCTTTGCTTGTTCGGATAAACTTGCACACACGAGAAGTTGACTAGCATTTGCTGCATGTTTATTTTTTTAAAGTCAAATCCCAAATCAACCAAGTTGTCAAAATGGATTAGCTATTGGAAAATATTCAGCATGACCAAGTGTATTTTCAAAAACTTCACAATCAAAATACGATTAGTTTTAAAGACTTATGAAATATTCCTTCACTTTTTTGTTCAACAAATTGTTCGATAAAGTGCCAACAGCTACTTTTTTTCGAAAACCTGCTGTATGTTTGTAGAATATATACGAGCAAGGTCATTACTATAAATCCACTTCATTTATTTTTTATTTTACTCCACCGATTTCTAAACATGTCTAATATAAGGCATGTTATCACAATGTTTCCCACAAAGTGTTGACGAACAGGTTTCAAACCGCCGCAGTTATTCAGATAAACAAAAATGTGTTGGATAACTATAGCAAGGTGTATCGGTTCAGAAGGTTGCATATGTCAATCTTTCTGGCGTTTTCGGCTCGTAACAAACTTGCCTCCTCTACCCTGACACAGCATCTGAGTATGTTTACCTGAGCATAGCGGAACGGCCAGTGTACCGCAAGTAACCGGTCTGTGACCAGAAGCATGAGAGAAAACAAAGAGGCGCTGATGCAAGTGCTGAACAGTGCTCCGAGGGTCACGTTGGTCAAAGAGTTCTCGCTCGCTCGAAGGCTTTTTAAATAATTTTCAGGAAGAACACGAAAGAACATCTTGAGCTTATTGTAAACCGCAGCGGGAAGAACAATTAAGCCGACCAAAAAGTCTGACGTGGCGAGTGACGTCTTCAGCATGCTTTGAGAGTCTCGAAAGGCGTTTGATGTGTTCAACAAATACACAATGAGCCCATTGCTGCTCAGTATAAGAAGCGACATAACGATCTCTAGCGCCACCACACCCGCAACGGCGGAACCGCTGCAGCGAGGATCTTGTGCCAGCGATGTATTCAAAGTGAGGTCCCAGTCGTACACTTCAGGGGAGCAAAAAAGCAGTTGACCACAGGTCCTATTCGCGTTGTACACGAATCGTTTTACACGAATCCACATTTTAGGTGAGCTACTGGATGCACTTGATGTGACTGCATGCGGTTTTCACAGAAAATCACAAATCGGGAAATTGTTCTCCTATGAGTTTGATTAACCAGTATTACACCAGACAATATTCAACCAAGTCCTGTGCATAAACCAAAAAAACGTAATGTTAAAAATTTTCAAACTATAAAAAAACAATTCTTTCTCTCAAAAGTTAATCTTAAATTCTTAAAATATCACGATTGTGGTATAAAATATATTCTAACTAATTATTGGATAAGCAGGTTAATTACGTATGAGTGGTTTTCCATAAAGTGTTTGTAAAATAATATACCTGGTACACATTAATAATATGAAACATGATTACAAGAAGTGTGTAACCTTTGCTTTTATGAACTAAATTTGTTTGTATGAGCTGATTGTTCGACTTCACGAAAGACCAGAATGCATGTAGAAAATCCAACAAAGAATGAACAAAATTCTGGTGCTTAGTATTTACTTCTGTTTCAACACGAAGAACATAGTTTATAGCTTCACAACAAGCGAAAACGCGTGTCATTTGAACTCAAAGTTATGCCAAACTTTGAACAAAAACTTCATTACCCCAATATCGCACACATGCCTCTCAATTCCGAACCATAGCTGAATATGCAAATGAGCTGCACGCAAATATTGAATATGCAAATGAACTGCACGCAAATATTAATTCTCAGCTTATCAATTTTTGCATAAGATTAAATTTTGTTAACACAACGTTTTTTGAAATGGTGAGGAAAAGTGCAGGACTTCGAACTCACCGTTCAGTATCTGCCTATGTAAAGTACTGTCCTTGTTCACAGTAATACAACACAAAAGCCTAATTATTTAGACAGAAACATCTGTTTTGATTGATTTATTTAATAAATAATTCATTTCATGAGAATGAGAAAAGGTTGACTCCTGAGTAAATGTCTTTTTACTCGCGTCTCGGAAAGTGCGCTTTTGACAAATAAATTCACGTGCGTTGCAGCTGCACAGTAACAAGGAAAGCATAAATGATTGAATTATTTGAAGTCGAAAGCAAACAGATAAGGGTATGTTAAATTTGTTTTCAGAACTTTATAAATTGCTCCTAACATCCATCAGGCGCAATAATCAATAAAAACGGTGTTGATGGTGCACAGTTGTAGGACACGAACATTTATCAAAGCAAACATGTCAGGAAGTTGCCAAAACAAAATCATAAATTAACGGTACAACGATGAAGCCCCACCTCTGAAACTGGTTCAACACCAAATGCTGCAATGACAGTACAAGTTCTCTCTTTCATGATATTGACATATCAGTTCCGAAATCTGCATTTGCATTCAGGATGCTGCTGAGCGAACTACATTTCTACGAGCTGCATAAAATTGCACTTTCACCAACAATTCGCCACAGTTCCGACATTCGCTTCACACAAGATAGGACGGCATATTGTGCGGACATAAAGCATGCACTGCAAAACATCAGCTGCACCAGAAATGCACAAAACATGTGCATAAGAGTTCATTAATTTAATAAGTCAATGTCATTGCTCGCTTGAAAAACGTTTAACTGTTTTTCATCTAACATTTGCACAACAACCAAAAAATTGTGTTTGTTCAACTAAATATAGGTACCAGTCATAAATTCCAAAGAATCACACTTAAAAAAGCACCCACTTTTAACATTTGTTCTCTAGCAGAGAAAAGAAACTGCTTTAAGCAGGGGTCGACAAACACTGGGCCGCGGCCCGCTGCTGGTCCGTGAAGAAATTATTACCGGGCCGTGCAAACCAAAGCGAAATTGGTCCAAAAGTGACTGGAACGACTGTCATAAAGAACACACTGCGGGTGCCATTGACCACCATAATCCCTACAGGTCGGAGCATCTTACTGCGGCAAAGCAAGCCCAGACCTTTCACTGAATCAGTGCCATATGATGACTTACGAGTTGTAATAAATTTCCATGTGGCAAAGATTCATTACTTTATTTAGAGCTGGTACGCGAAATAATGCCAGGCTGAAACCAGTCCGCAGTGCGAAAAAGGTTGCCGGCCCATGGCTTAAAGAACGAAGCAACAACAAAGAATATAACTTTTCAACCGTATGATTTGCACTAAACAACACGTGTTTTGTCTTGTACGCCTTGCGTCATTTTTCAAGAGGTTTCACAAAACAGGCATTTAATTGCCTTAATTTTATCTACCTCATGTTTTGTCAAATATGCGAAACGGCAGCAGTCAATTTCGACTGCAATGCAAATTTGAAGGATACGTCGATGCCCGATGGTGCAGTGCGGCACAGAGAGCACAAAAGTTGCCCAATGTCTCATCAGGAACAACTTGCAAATAACTTGCAGGGACGTGCGTAGCCAAGTCAAGTATTCGATTTAAGGCAGATAGAAATTACGTTACTGGCGAAGTGGTGCAGTTGGTTGACCACGCGAAACCGAGACCGGTAGACTCGGTTTGATTCCAGGTCACGTCACACTGAAGACCTAAACAATAGAAATTACGGTCTGTCCAGTCTCGTGCTCGGCGCTGATGGGTGGGTGCTAGGAACAGTTCACTCGCGGTGCTGCCATTGACTCACCACCAGTGCAGCATTCATTGCGCAATAAGCCGCGTGGTCCCCGACGGTGGTGGTCGTAGCAATCTGGGGGACCTTGTGCAGAATATTTTAGGGGCCTCCTGCGTTCGTGTAACTGCGTTTTGGTGACGTCACCGTGTTCACTCATTCACTCAACGGTAGTACGACCTTTTTGGGCAAATTATGGAAATGATGCTTTTTTCGGTCGACATGAAGATGATGTGATAATTCAGCATATATAGTGAATCTCTTCACTTTGTTTAATGTCTGCAGTATAGGCAATCCCATGATAAATGTCTATTTTTCTTGTTTATTCCCCGGCAATAATGTAACCATTAAATTTGTATTTATTATATATACTGTGGGGGCAATAGGTATTGTGTCTTCTCCCCTTGGCCAAAAGTTGATGGGGACATGCCACCCGTCTCCCCTGAAACTCATTCCCTACCTTCTTTGGTAATACATTTATCCTTCCCATATATGCACCATAATCCACCACACAAACAGCACAATTGCACACAACATTCAGCAAAATTACACACCCCACTGCTGTTTAACTAATGTGCAGAACATACATGGTGTACAGCAGTGGTTCCTAACCTTGTTTCTACCACGCCTCCCTTAACTAATTGTTCTTTGTTTCAAGCTCCCCTGACTTTAAATAAGCTGCAAAAACAAATGTATTTCTTGGTAACTTAATCATCATTCTTGCCATATTGTAGGGCGCGACGGCGCGTAAATGCTCGCCACTGTTAAAAACCACTGGTGTACACGGTTGGGAACTTGGTCTTTTTTCAGCTAAATTGTGAAAATTTGGCCGTTTTCTGAAGTGGCTTGGCCGTAAATATTTTGTTTGGCCGTTTGCGAGTAGTTTTGTTAATTTGGCCGTCCACATTATGGCCTAATTTGAATGTGGTGCCAATAGTCCGGAATTTGAACACTTAAAATGTCTCCATGTGCACTCTCACAAGCACGGTTCCCTTCCTGATAAATGAAGTTACCCAGTTTAACATTCCAAATCCAGAGAATGGAGATAGTTAACGACACATAATGATCATTGCTATGTATTCAGTTGATCGAATTTCTACCCTGAAGGTTATTTCCTGAACGCATTCGCTGACAAGTATGATTAATTCAATGGTGGGTTGTTGGGCATAGCCTACTGAGATCCAGTGGCGCACGCACAAAATTTTCATGGGGGGGGTCATTCAGTGGAATATGGTGGTCATTTGTATTTCGTGTGCGCTGTTTGTGACATCACAATTTCATGTCATATTCATGTTTCCAAACCAACATTTTGGCGAAGTTTGTTGACACAATGTGCATATTCTTCTACACGCACTCTCCTTATTTTATATGTCATTGCACTGAATATAGACTATCAGCGCTTCAAGTTAGGATATCGGAGGAAAATACACTCAACGCTACGACACAGCAGTTCATAACTGCAAAAATATCAGGCTGTGCGTTAAAACCGGAGAGTAAAACACACTCATCACTATGTCAGAGCAATTTCCTCCTTTGCGCAGGTAATAAAGTTTTTGTAACATATCAAACTCAAGAGGGGGTTAACCCTACCCCCTTGCGTACGTCCTTGGTGAGGTCAGCCAACTGTTTGGCCTCTAGTGTCTATACAGTGGACTGGGTGTTGGCGATGGTGCTGTGGAATTGTCTCAAGGAAAATATTTGTTTATCATAAGAAATAAAACCACGTTAGTCCTAACGCACAAATCCTAAGCTGCTTATGAGAGTTCGCCTGCCCAACGCATTGATGTAGTATCTACAAATAATGTTTCAAGTTCCTTGCACAAAAAACAGGGAACCAACTCCTATATCTGCGAATTACTGCAGTCTCAAAAATCACTAAACACTTTGACCTAATACTGTATCAATACGGTAGTAGAACTTCACACATATATCCTTGCAACGTTCGCAGAATCGCTGCGTATTTGTGCTTGCGTATTGCCCTTACGCGGCGTTTGCCCTTGATTGATGACCGGGGCTCGAGTAATTGCTGGGCCGCGTCCTCGCCTCGTTCCGCGAGGCGAAGCATTCCTTCGCCACGGAGTTGCATTGTTCAGTTAGCAGCGGAGAACCCGAACGCAGCTCCTATTCTGAGCATGAGGACCGAGAAGGTTGGTCCGTTAGTGGAAGATATAAGGTCTTTGCGTCTCCGTCGGACAAGGATGCCTACAGCATAAAACTGTTTCTTAGAAAGACATAATGTCCTTGATTCTCTGCAGGACAAGGCTGCTACAGCATAAGGCTGTTTCTGAAAAGGACGTATGGATTAGCAGCACAATGCCGCTTCCCGTAATTTTCGTTTACCGCTTTTTGTTGGCCACGTTTTGTGGGCTTGGTAGAATTCGTAACGTGCGTTATCCGACTTTTATGGTTCTCTTGATGTGGGCCTGAATTTAAGTGTCAGGAAGCTACAATCCTGTCATAAGTAGATTTTAATAATGCACGAAGAAAATGTACTAATAGTACCAACATTTGTTTCTGAGCCACTTCAGTGAAAAACTAGAAGTTGTAGGGTAAAAGAAAACATTAATTGTTGTAGAAAGTCAGGAAAGCTTCCCCATAACCATTTAAACATTCAATTCTGACTCCGAATGAAATTGAGAACAACTGATGGAACATTGCTTTAGCAGCTATTGAGCTGTGCAGCAGACCATGCAAAAATACACAAGCGCATTGGTGTTTACATTATAATTCTGTCCAACAAAATATTTTCACAGATAACTGTTTGAACAATGAAGTTACCCGAGGGACAAGCTAAACTTAGTAAGAACTTGTTGTTCTTGCACTTCCACCATCCAAAACTACAGATAAACATGCCTTTTATCTACAGTAAATCAGTTGAGAAAGAACAAGGCAAACATACAGCAATTTTTGTGATGCGACTGGAATGAATGAAATTTGCTGTATTGAATCACACATTTCAATCAGATTTTACTGTTGGTTTGACCTAACAGGCTACAACCACTTCACATAAGGAAGAAATACCTAAACAAGCTAATATCACAAAACCACGGTACAAATCTTTGGTATGTGCTGAATAAATAGATGTGTTCTCATCGCTTTCTGTGCAGGGTATTTTGCTTAAGCATATGCAAACTCGGTAATTAGCAGGCTTATAAGCAAGAACAGCAGGCCACCAGGTAAATTCATAAATGTTGGGGCTCTACCAGTTTTTCAAGGTGATTTAGGGACCGCATTCGGGTCCCTAGAATTGAAAATCGGGTCTCTAGAACTAGAGAAAATTATCATCGGGTCCCTATAATTAGAGAAATCGTGTCTCTACAGGTCCACACCGGGTACCTAACATTTTCCTTAGAAAAAAACATGTTTTCCATATTCTTAATTTGAAAAAGTTTTTATTGTGGCCCTCTACCGTTTTGTTGAATAAGAAATATTGGGCCCTTTATCATAACCAAAGAATAAAACCCTTGCTGATCCTTTGATTAGGGGTCTTTAACATTTTAGTTGGTGGCCTCTTACTTTTTACTTTTTACTGGGACACTTGTCCTTATAAAGTCTGTTCATGTTATATTATTTTAGTGTGACTTTTCATCTTCAGGTAAAGCCCAAATGTGTTAAAACATATTAACAATCACAAGATTATATAGTAAATCAAACTAAGTTTTCTAGTAAATAATATGTAATCATGTAAGAAACGCAATCATAAACAAAGGCTCAGAAATTTTTCAAAGCGCGTAAATTCAATATGGGGGCCCATTTTGCACACCCTTGCACACTCACTAGGACCACTACTGGTCCCTGGCGCAAAGTAAGCGAAGGTGGGCGCTGCAGACCACTCGTAGGGCCTCAACTAGCTGATATTTTCAGGGGGAAGGCAAAATTATTGCATGTAGTTATTTTACCTAACAGCTAAAAACATTTTTGCCGCTTTCAAAATGTTTTTGAAAATGTTGTGGAGGGCATTTTCACGGTCGCATTCCCCCTCTGCTCGTGACACTTGGAAAGTGCAGACAGCGGATATAAACGAAACTGATCTCACATTATATTGGCTACTGAAAATATCTCACGTTTACAGGAAATAAAGTACTTCGCTCCAGTAACAAACCTTGCAAAGAATTGATTTGAGTCAGTATAAAAGTAAAACCTTATCTGCTAGACGCTCAGGAAACATATGCATTGCGTTTTTTAAAGCTCTCCTTAACCTCCCTCAACCGGTAGGTTGAGCTCAACAGGTAGGAGGTCTCAGGATGGGTTCAGTATTTCGCCGTAGACAGATCCGTTGCCCAGTTGCGGGTTCGTAAGTCAGTGAGGAATCACCGTGACGAAGTGGAATTTCCGACCCGGCCTTAGCCAGCAACGCGAAATCGCTACACATAAGAGTTTACAAAGTTAAAATGCACTCGACAGTTTGATAGTTAGGACTGGCCTCCATTTGAAATACACCGAAACTCCAGTCACTGCTGCTCTGATTTATTTCTAAACTTACTTCGATGTCAAGGCAAAAACCGTGGGCCTGTTTTCACAAAACCTTCGATTTAGCCATTAATCAATACGGGACATTTTGCTTGCATATCACTGGTAACTTCGTAGAATCAATCTTGGTTCAATTCTGTTGCGTAAACTTTCGGCATAACGCCGCTTGTTGGTTCAAGGAATTACCATTCAGCATCTATTCCGTACGACAAGCAGTACCAGCCAGCTCTACCAGTGGTGGACGTTTGTGCTTGGTTTTATGTTGCGCTGATGTTTTTTTGCGCTGACGCTGACGCTGATGTTTGGAATGTTTTTGTAGTGCATATCACGCTGATTGGAACTCGTCTAAATCTGGTGATTAATTGCGTGCTTTTCAAGTAACTTCCTTCAACTTCATGTTCTGTAGGCAACTTTGAGCTGCTCTTTCTATTTTTCGTCTGCCACTGGGGTGTGCTGAAAAACCCCCTGCACAAAGGACTGAGTTTAAATGATTCTGCAACGCGCTTTCGCTTGCACATCACGGGGAAGCACACTCATCAATTTTCGCGTCCAGTCGGAAAAGCGTCACGAGCTGAGAGCGCCGGGGCGGGCGCGTTTATCGACCAACGTCATATTGCGTGCAGGTGAGTGAATCCATTTCAAAACAGACTTCATGGAAAATAGAAAGCTATTCGCTTTTCCGGCGTCAACATGTTTTTCGACCAGAAAAACCCGATGGAAAATAGCTTCATTTTTAATGTGGCGACCCCGTGTCGCGACGCTCCTGCGCCGGGAGCGCAGCACGGGCGTTTCACATTTTAGGGAGGGAACGAAAATTGTGAAAAAAGTTAAACTTGCAATTGTGCGACCAATCTGCGTGCGTGGCGGGACTTCGCAATTCAATCGAGAAATCAAACATGTTTAGAAATGTACGTGCTGTCCTCTTATGTCCATCAGGGAGTATGCCATTGACATGAACAAACAACCACGTCTCTGACCTGAATACGCTCATTTAATTTTCGTATTTAAAAATTGATAGCGTACTGTAGAGGGAATGGGGAAACTCGAGAACATGGTCAGATGTCTTGTTGGAAGAGGATAATTTTGTGGTAGCCATGGTGAATAATTATGTCCAGCGTGGGATGAAGCGACGCGTCTAATGTAAAGCCGGATATTAAAATATTCCACGACCACATGATCAGAAGCGGCATCAAACATTTTTAATTAAGTGAGAATTCAACAACGTTGTCCACACCTTTGGACACCACCTGGAAGTCCTTTGTTAACATAAGACACGCTTCCTGTTTAAATTTCGACAATCGGCAATTTAATGTTGAAACCAAAACATGTAAGATTACTCTTGACAGAAGACAAAAATGTAACCCCTGGTTTTCGGTGAAACCAGGAGGTGAAAAACAGTAGCGGATAAAGGGTAGATTGTTGGTGGGGGGTGCGACATCATTTTGCAATAAACCCAAAGCTTCATAAGAACAACTTGCGTAAATCACCCAACTTCACAAACATAGATTTGCGAGAAATCAAGTCTTTAACATGAGCTTCGTTTTGAAGTAGCCTGAATGATCAGTCCGGTTTAACTTTACAAGAAGTTGATTTGAGGAAATACTGTAATCAATAAATTGGCAATGCGGCACAAAACGATGATCTGACCTAATGGCGGGTGCCGATCAGGTACATTGAAAACTCGTGATGGAACTGGCAGGTGTCGAAATAATGTGTATTCGTATTGTAGGATATATCTCCTGAAGCACAATGATTGATGGCAGCAAAGGACAGTACTACTGTTTGACGTGTTCGTTCGAGCAAGTGAGCGGGGTCAAATGAGTGTGCTTTAGACTAAGAGCGTCGAAATCAAAAAGCAGAACATGAATGGAACACAGACTTAGTGCAACAGTAGATTACCAACAGTAGGAGTAAACACGACACTCTAGTCTACACGAATCATCCTGCTGTGTACTTAATGTGAAACGTTCCGACGTCGACAAGTTGAATTGTGTTGTGATAGTTAAAGGGACAGTTATGACACAGAAGTAAAATGACCCAAAGCTTACAGTTTTCAATGTCACTTAAAATTACCCCCTACACCCATAGTAATTTAATGCCATAATTGTATTCACTGCAAGGAATTTTATTTTATATAGCAGCAAAAATCGAGTTAATTCTGTGTATTTTGCAATCGAAAATAAGAGAAGGCAGAGGAGCAAAACAACTTGTGTTGAGTGAAAGCACGAAGGTAACTAAAAAATGAAAGCGAGAAAATATTATCACTGACTATTTTACATTAGCTGCAAACCAAGGCAAGCTCATCTAAGTCCGTAAGTGAAAACAAAGAAATAGCAAAGCTTGAGAGGCTAGCAGCAAATACAAGCAGAAAGGTAGCAGATTTACTGACAGCTTTCCAAACAAGCAATCCAGCTGTAGTAAACGTCAGTGAGATTTCTGAGGAATAGAATGCAGACGTTTTCAATATTGCCGTAGGGTTTACGGTAAAGGGTGATAAGTGGATGCGAAGTTCACCGTACAGGTTGACAAGACCAGCAAAAAGCTCGACTTGCTGCAAAAACACAGAATGCCAAGATTGAATTATGATCATGCCTATGACGCCAAAAACACCCAAAAGACTTACGTATCGATGAAGGATTTGTCAGTAAAGCATGACTACTTCAAATATTTCTTTATTATGAAAGGCATCCTGTGTGTTCCGAGTTGGTAAGGCAGCCAAGGACAGAGGAAAACATAGAGTGTTGAAAAGTTTTGGCTGCAAAATACAGTTCATCACTATCGTGAGAAAACGCAGAAAAGTTATACAATGTTTGTCAAGCTCTTCTGAAGATATTGCATACCAAATGTTTGAGCAACACTGGAAAGCAAACTTGCGAACCAGGAGAGGGTGGTACCTATTGTTGAAACTATTCTGCTTTGCGGAAGACGTGGAATAGCGCTAGCTAGGTGGTCATCGAGAAGGGGATTTCCACATCTACACAGGAACTGCGCGAAGGGAAATTGCGCGTTCGTTTATCTTTTAGTAGGAGTGGTGAGCGGAGATATTGCATTGTCTCAACGCAACAGCGAAGAAAGCTACGTATATTTCAAAACGGATTAGGGATCATTTCTATAGTGTGTGTCTTGAAAATGTCATCCAACGGTGACAGAACTCAAAACGGATTCAAAATAAGCTGATTGATTTGTGCTGAGGCGAACGTTTCGAGCAAATAGTGAAGAAAATCTTGCCATGCAAGTGTTTTGCTATTCTGGCTAAGTTGTCTAGCTGACGCTAACTCAGACGCTTGACATCAAAAAACTGCGTGTCAGCACCCGCTGTGCGACGACGACAAGTAGCATTGTGACGAAGGCAAGTTTTCAGATTTGAGTTGTCACGCAGGTGGTGCAGACCGGCCAATCTACAAACGCGCGTTTGACAGTTTTTCGACCAGCGGTTTGCTAAACTCGCTTTGGTATTTATCCGGGCTGGACCTTTTTGCAATTGCCCGCGAAAATCGTTTCCCTCACAGGCACCAGGACGTTCCTTTCCTCCCCACTGCTGCCACTTTAGTAACTGCTGGTCATGGGAAGTCCTGCAAATGGTGCTGAAGCCGAAAGTTATTTTTTGACTTTTTGTCACTAACGCAGGGAACATCTGTCACAAGTGGCTGCTCACTTTACACTGAAACGAATAAATCACCGCTAGCAGGAAAGAACCCGCAGTCCGCTTGCCTCCGGTCCAGTGTGAAGGAAATAATTGTGCTATGTCAGTGGTTCCCAAACTTGTTCGAGCCGTTACCCACATCAAGGTAGAGATTGTGTCTTATTACCCTCAATATTTCGCAGTTATCGCTCACAATACAGAACAACATTGTGGTTTTGGTTCCGCGTTACTCCCCGAAGAATCGCACATTACCCCCAGGAGGTAATTTACCCCCAGTTTGGGAACCACTGTGCTATGTGATTGAAGGGCATTTTAACTTGTTCACCATTAGTTTTGTTAGCTGGTGTATTATAAATTCCACATGAATATGCAACGATCACACTTTGGCGTTACTAAGTTTTATATTTAGAACGTATGTAGTAGATTATACGGAAAGGTTATACTGCACAAAGAGTACTATTTTTCTGACACGACTTCCCATGACCCACTTCGTGGGTCATGACTCATGACCATAGGTTAAGAATGACTTTGGACTGATGGATCGCATAAATTACTCAAGACCTTACATTAGGCGAGGATAAATGGGCAGGTCGAAGATCGACAATCCAGTGAACTCGAAAACTTGCATCTGGCAAAGATAATGTGAAACTGAAACTGGGTCAGCACAGCTCCACACTGACCTACCTGTAGATAGCAGGGATGGACGGAGTCTCATCTTTTAATTCCACATCTGCTCCGACTCCAAAGTGTTTTGCTCCGTATCTACTCCTCCTCCGCAAATCATGGAAAGATTCAATTCCGACTCCGCCACATCCCAAATGCTACAGTGACGTATTGCATGTTGCATGACAGTTTTTCTTAAATGCAAATCCAACCTGCATACCGTTTTTGTTTGTTTAAAGATAACTCTTTGCTTGCTTGAAACAACCCCAGCCTCAAGTAGACCATCATAAAAGAATACCTGCGATGCTTGATTTGTTGCAGTTTAACTCATTATTTTTACCAGTTGCGAGACACTACCTTTACACCTAGGTTGAGAATGCATACAGTATCACTACAAAACTTCCTTTTGATGCAATTTTGCATCTTCACTTCAAACTTTGTACTGTTACACCAAAGATCCACCCTTGCAAAAATGCTCAGTCAGTGTTAAGTTTAAAATATCAACTAAGCCTCAATCGATGGCTTTCAACAACAATCTCCTTTTGTTGGTAGGCTGCTCATTACTGTATAATATATTAACACAAGGAAAGCGTCGCAGGCTAGGATACATTACGGAATCCTGGTGATAACCATTACGTAAGCCAATAGCAAACAACATAACTGGTTCGGATACGATGACCACTACCCAACAAATGGGTGTATTGTTCACCTCTACCGCCTGCAAAAATTTGAACTGATTGCAAAACCACATATGCGACTGAAGGATTGTAGACGGGTGTAGGCGCGTAGGCGCTCGCTTTCGAATGTTCAAATCGCATCTGATATGCGTATATTTAATAGCTGCCAAAACTAACCTTTGACTTTAGAAAGGCTCAAAATGCTGTGTCAGTCACGACCACGTTTTAACTAATTCCACACAACTTTAGAAAAACGTTTAAAGCAATATTGGCGTCACCTTTGCAAAGAAAATGAAGAAAAAATCAAACTTCTCCTCCGCCAACAAAGAAGCTTCTTAAACTTCGCCCCCGCAAAAAAACAAACGGACCCCCTACGCGAACTATCAGGTCCGCTTTGACCATGTTTGGAAGATAATCCACGCCATGTCGTCAGTGTCTGCGGCTGATGTGCTGTGGTTGCCTGTCACTGTGAACTCAGCAGCAGCTTACCACGCAGCACCCTCCACAGTTTTAAAAATATAGAAAGATAAATAAATATTACAATTTATTTGAATTGAGGGTCATGGTCTATGTGCCCCCTTTGGCTGTGTCCCTGGGAACAGAAATGTCTTTGACTAATTGTAAGCGTAAGTTATTTTTGTACATTTTTGGCGATTACGTATATTCAATATACGAAGAATTTGACGATGAACGTCATTGAACTCAAGTCTCATGTAAGCATTATTAATGTGTGATTGGGAAGATGCATTCCCCCACTTGCATGCACGCCTGGTAATAGATGCTGTCCGTGCAAAGGAAATTGACTTTGAAAGAAGTGAAGCACATAAGCTGAAATGTCCTATTCCACATTAGGTACATTCTATAGTCCATATTAATGTGCTAAATTGCATCCTTGTTCAGAAAGAAACTATTTGTAATGCTTTGCCTGCAGAGGCGAAAACTGCAAACAGTTGAAAGTCAACGTATATTGCAAGAAATAAAATTTTAATGAAAAGCACGTTTACTATAAACGCATCATTTAAAATTCGCTTACTAAATAACCAGGAGAACAACAGTAAGAAGGCTGAAACGTTGATAGTGCATTCACTGTGAATAAGAGAAGTTTTGAAAACACTGAAAAATCAACTGAGCCCTGTGATTAGAAAAATTAGAAAAGTAGAAAAATAAAGCAGTTTTATTTTATGCAACAATTTTTATTTCTGTTGCACAGTAATTTTACTTCCATAAATGTGTGTTCAAACACGTAAATTGGTGTGCGTCACTGGAATTATATTTAAAATTTAATTTTCTGCCCTGCGGCCAAATTGAAATTTAATGCGATTTGGCGGTTCTTGAAAGTGCCAGCTTGTCCGAAACGGGAACTATTATATTTTGAATTTTATGTTTTTTTACTGTTACTATTTGCTTGATGGAAATTACTATTTTTGTAATAGCTGAGTAGGCAAACACACTGTAAGTAGAAACTTTGTGTTTAAAAAGCATTTTTTAAGAAAATAAATTTTTTGCTTGCAATTTTGCGTCATGCTATACCTTATTCGATTTACTTGTGTGCAGCGGCAGATTGATTGGCTCTAACTTAATCTAAAAGCAGTATATGTCGTGCTGTAGTCTATGTCTAACCCAAATGGCGTACTGAGCAAAAATTGGTCAGCTATGGCTTACTGAGCAAAAATTATCTCACTATCTTAACCAGGGCCGCACACTGAATAACATATTATTGAGAGCCGCACATTGAATGGCTTACTTTGATCTTAGCAAACTAAATTTATCTAAAGCTAATGTCCTGAAAGCGTTCGAATCCTAACTGCAATGGTAACAGACGTGATAAAGTGGCACTGAGGACTACCTGCAGCAAAAACATCAAATTCAAGATTATCAAATTAAGGACAAGTTGTCATGTAGGATACTTTTACCACAGCGAAAACCGAAACTGGGACGCACAAAACTTTCGACTGGGCCGCGGGTTGGACATAGCTGGCCTAGGTAAAGAAGCGCAATTGTGCAACAATCAATATGAAGTTCGTGGTGAATACAGTTGAGTCTTGAAACGCATCTAAACACTATTAAATGTAATTTCGGAGAAAGCAGACTGTTTTAAGGTGTCATGCGAGACGAAGTCGGAAAAATTGCCTGCAATCTTCGAGCCATACTTATTGCGCAAAGTCAAACTTTGGGAGGCCTTAGTTGCAACGTCAAGAGCCAATTAAAATGATTAGGCAGGTTCTAAAAAATGCGATAATGGTAGCTGTTTACATGATGTAAAATGTGGGCGCAATCACTGTCGAAACCATGGCCGCTTTGGGCTGCATGTTTCGTTAAAGCTGTTTTTTCTAGATTTTTAAGAATATTCTTAGACAGTATCGCTGTGGTGTTGTTTCAGTTGAGTGCTGAGGCTTCGCTTCGTTTGTCCCATAAATTTGTGTTCACACTCCCCACGTGGAATTTCATAAACTTCACCACGACATTCGCTGGCGGATACGATATGTTTTCCCGAAGATAGCATTGTGCTTCGTTTAATTGTAGGTTTGAAGATTGGTCTTTTACGATATTTCTTCAGAATTAGTTTCAACTGATGGGCTGTGGAGGAAAGTTTTTTAGCCTGTTCGAAAAGAATGTTAAACAATTGATTGTTTTTGTTGTATAGGATGTTCTGATCTAGAGATGAGGTACCTATCTAAATGGGTTGGCTTACGATAGACTGCTGACAATAAGTGGCGATTTGATGAGCGTTGAGCGTTTGATCAATACCGTAAGTCCATAAACGAAAGACATTCTTTTTCTTGTTCCATAAGTTGAATGAAGCTCTCTATTGTGTTCACATGGGTGACGAACTTGGACAACTTTCATTTTTTAATGATCATAAACGTGTCGTCTACATATCTTTTCCACAAATGTTGGAGGGTCTGCAAAGGTTTCCAAAGCGGGTTTCTTCGACGTCTTCCATGACTGGGTTTGCAACTACTGATGAAACGGGAAAACCCATCGCTGTTCCAAAAACTTGTTTGTAGTGTTTTCCACGGAAAGTATTATGTGTTGAACTTAAGCAAATTTAGAGATGTTGCTTGGCTATGTTTAATGCCAATTGAACAGGAACTTTTGTGAATAAAGATACAACATCAAATACGACCATTATTTCATCAGTTTGGAGTAATTCACGAGCAATAGGTGAAGCGAAGTCTGAAAAGTTTCTTACGCGATGTTTTGATTTTCCAATAAGATGGTTTCAGTACTGAGGATAGTTCTTTAGCAAACCAGTAGGTAGGTGAGTCTGTGAAAAAACTGAATGGGGAATGCTGTTTTCTTTTTGTAAATTCGGTAGTCCGTACAACCTGCGTGTTGTGACATCTGAGTTTTTCAGTGTAAAGTTTGCTTCTTTTGTGATCTTTTTGCTATCGAGCAAGTTGACATCTTGGGGATGTGGATGCGGTTGGGCTGGTTTTGGGATGTTTGTAAATTTCTTGATCATTCAGCATTTTTTAATCTTATGGTCATACCACTCTTTGTCTAAGACTGTGGTGATGTTACCTTTGTCAGCCATGGTGATTATCGGATCTTTCTTTAACTGTTGCAACGCTATGAGTTTCTTTCGACGAATTAGGTCGGCCTCGCTGGAAAAAAGTGCCTCGTAATTTTCAACTGCTGCAACGATATCTTCTTTAGGGTCTATAGAAAAGTTATGGGCCGATATTGATACTTTTTGATTTTCATTGACGATAATCGATGCCGACCCACAGCTGAGAGACATTAGATTGCGTTTTTTCTTCATGCAGGCCGCATAAACAATATTGCAATAGTTGCACAAGTTACAATCGAAAGAGCAGATTGGAATAAGTTAGGAACATATTACAAATTTAAGCAATATGAACAGCTAGAAATAAACATTGACAGTATTTTGTTGGGACACCGCTTCTCAAAGCATAAAATGACAAGATATGCTATAAATGTAGGGGGCATGGCCCCTTTGGCCCCTTGGCTACGCCTATGGCACGTTACATCAAAAATACCGAATGTTGTTTAAATTGTGTTTTGAAGTTTCCTTTCACCTTAATACTTTATTTCTTTCCGTGAAATCAAAATTTAAATACAACAGCTTCAACTCTGTTAGTGAAATATTACTTTTTGGAACAGAACAAAAGTTAGAAGCTTGCGAAGTCGTACAATACCACTACAACCAATGGCTGCAACGACATTTTGACAAACAACTGTTTTCATCTTCAGCGAAAAACGATTTTCGTAACGATGAGGTTCATAAAGACTTCATCCAGGGTCCAACGATGCGAGCTCGGGACTTGCAGTTATGAGCTTAAGCCAGTGGTTCTCGATCTTTCATGAGCCGTTGCCCTCTTCTAAGTTTAACTGGCGAATACGTAATATATCGTGACACTTGGGTTATACAATATCACGGCAAAGCTACCTAGTGAAGACCTCTGCTCGTGGCCCTTAGAGAACCGCTCCATGGGCCCAAGGGGGGGCGAGGACCCCGTTTGAGAAACCCTGGTAAGATGAGCTTCTGCAACAGCGAACTTGTTATTAGTTTTTGGTGAAACGGTGGCAAATGCACTAATGCTTGGAATTGGCAGCGCATAGACACTCTTGTTGCCACTTTGAGCGGTACGACCACGACCTTTCACGTTTTATAGCTCCATCAAACACAGCACATAACAAATAACAACGTCAGGTTGAGCTAAAACTTTAGTCACACTTTACCTTGTCAATTGCCATTGAGCGGTGATTCGTTGATTTACGTTCTGTTCTGGAGGTGCAGCTTTAGGGGAACGTCGCACGGGGCAGTTTTTTCATTCAAAGCTGTATTGCTTTGATCATCAACAACAGCGTCCACAAGACCTGGCAAACAACCAGAGGTTGAAATCAACCTGTGCCTTCGTCGGCGATGGGATGGTTCTCTTTCTCAGAAGTACAATTCTTCACGCACAAAAAATATTCTTATCAAGCGAAAACTTGAAACAAACTAGAACTTCCAACAACGTGACGTGGTCGTTGTTTGGTCTTCATCAGAGATATTAACACGGTTTCGTTCAGAAGAGATTCTTGAAATGGGTTTGGACTACAAAGGTTATACAGTATTATCGATCAACGCCTACTAAAAACTGATCCTAAAGTTGTTTGGGAGTGATAAATGTTAATTGGTTAAAAGGAATAAGTATGTGGTAAATTGTTTTGAAAGCAGGCTTATTTAAATATAAGCCTGTACATGTAAACCTATGAACAATACCAACTTCTCAGTTTCTCAAAAAAGTGTGGTCATTAGCTGAGCAAGTACTTTTTACTAATAAATGTGTTTCCAAACGGTGGGTTTGGGAACATTTCTTTCGTTAACGTCCAAACAGTTTGGTCATTAAGTTTTCCTCAGAAAAGCAAAACTTATTTTGGCTGTTTATTTTCCGCAGATGGTATGAGAAAGTGCTGATTGATTATATCCCAATCACAACAAAATATATATAGAATGTGGTTTGCAAAACATAGGCTGTATCTGATAACCTTCGAAGTTGAAAAGGCGTTTCCGCGGATTCAGTATTTTCTCCAACAATTCGATGTTAGATGATTCAAAACCTTTTGTTTATCAGTTCTTGGACCGAGGGATAATTACACGTTTAAAAAATAGGTTTTGAATTTACTTTTCCAATGTGATGTTTCTTTTTTTGCACACAAAGCGGTTGTTTCAAATTGCAGATAAAACACGGCAGTCCTAACCAGAATCGCTTTCAATATAAAAATTTCCACCAGCGAACCAGCGAAGCATTTCGGCAACTACTCAATTTCACCAGTTCATAAAATGACGTGCGGCGAATGGTATTTCCTCCTGTTTTACGCTCTTTCGTTTAAAAATTCACCCACGAAATTTTTTGGATTGTTCTCTCAATCAAGAAGCGTGGGCTGCAATTTCCTAGAGGCTTGAGTGCCATTCCTGATTTTGAGAAGATCATGTCAAAAGACTAACGCTGAAATCAATGTTCAAAAGCAAAAGCATGACATTCAGCAGGTAAAGCTCATTGAAAAGAAATAAGTGAAGACTGTTGGTTTGTGAACGATACTTCGGTGGCCAATGCAACTGTGCACTTCTGAAATATGCCTTTGATTTTCAATATCTACGTGCAATACCACATCTGAAGGTCAGTATACTTTTAAACCAGATTGTTTACTGTGATCGTTTTATTTTCCTTTTCCTGCAAATCAGCAACATAATTTGTTCCTCACACGTGACAATAAGTTGCGTTTGAAAGCAGCTTGCTTTCAGGGATCTAGAAGAAAAAAAATAGTAAAGTGCCAATATTGTATGGAACTGCAACTTGGAGCATTTTTTAGGATTTTTTATTAGTTTGAAAGCAAGTGAAACGTTTTCGAATCTCTTTAAGAAGTAACAGAAAATTATTGCTTCGTACGAGAGAAAAATACAATATTTAACGAAATACCCAGAATTGTTTTAACCTTAAACAAACATGCAATTTTTAGACTTTTACAAACTTGTTGGAAAAAAATCTCTAGCAGAACATTGCGATGCACACATGGCAAAATTAAACCAAAATCTCACTGTGTTTTACATTGCATATCATTTTAAAAACTGACACTAGGAATGATAAAATCGCAAACGTCCCAGCTATTTACCATAATATCATAAAACATGAGTGAAATTTATCCTTTATTTGACATCCTGAGTTTCATCTTGTTGCCCGCTTTAGTGCTTGTTGATTTGTTGACTCACTACTCAGTTTATCCCATTTATTGATCGCTATATACCGTATACATTCACACTATTTACTGCTTTACTTCACATAGCAAAGTTTTGTGCATTTTTCTGTGCAGTTTTTACGCTGTTTTATTGCATTGTTTTACATTGTCACCCCCCCGTTTGCATTTTACACTTCTTATCTTCCACATTCACTGTCGAAACACTGTCACTAAATTGCTCTTGCGTGATGGTCGGTTTTGCGGTTTTGGTCTTTGTAGTTGTACGTCACACTACTCATTGTTTTTTGTAATTGGTAAATTGCATGTTATATGGCTAAAACATTGCACTGAGGAAGCCTACTGGAATAGGTGAGCGAAACGTCGGCTAAATAACAAAAAGTAATTGCCAGAGCAGAACGAACTTATCTGCTTGCTAAATACTGTTGCTCGCGTAAAGTCAAAGATTTGGCCCCCAAAAAATTTGGGCTGGCTATGACTGTAATGTGCTTTACTAACATTTTTTAAAACTGAAAGTGGTTGCTAAAAACAACTGTGTGTTGGTCCTAGAAAATCTTTCGCCAATGCAAGTTGCCCTGCAAAAGGTGTCCCAAGCTGGTTACGGGCCTGCTTTTAATCAAGACGCAAACCGAACGATCAGGACAGAGTAAAAATCAGTAGCCTAATACAAACACTTGGTTTCGCATTCAACTAGTGCAGTCATGGCTTTATTGTGTCAGATGTATAGGCTACTAGTAAACTTGGGTAACTTTTTGTCTTGTTTTAGAAATTTCATTAAATCCTTTATCAAGATTTTTGAAACTTCAGTTGAATGTATTTGCTGTGAGATAATTTCTGCAGACGATACCGCGAGTGGTGAAGCTGTCAGATACAAGAGACTATTGTCAGGATATATTTAATCAATGATGCTATTGTTTTAATTGTAGATACGAGACTTCGTCTGCCAACTCAAATGCTTTTGTTTGAAAGGAATGCAGAAGAAACAGGGCCCTTGACAGGAATAAAATGTGCTGTTGCGAGAGCTGTTTTGGGACTCCTTATAAATTATAACTAATTAAGAGCTTCACTAGCCTTTCAATACTATGACTAGAAAATTATATGCTTTATGTGGTATTTTACATCATAAACATTTACCACTGTTATTACTAAATTTCAAAAGGTCTCAGGCTGATCTCAAATAATGCACATAACACAGAGTTGCTTTGCGAATTTCACAATTATACATCAAATTTAGCATTAATAGCAGGCTATAGTAATTCTCACTAGCAAAGCAAATTTAATACTTCTTTAAACATAATACAGTAACAGAAGGTCACGAAGAATTTCGGCACTCGCTTTGTCAGGATTCTAACAGTTTTTGAAAATTTTGCTTGATTTACTGTGGCAATGCCAATTCAGGGTTGCGGAGCGGCAAGGAATCGGAGACGTTTTGGTGGAGTCGGATTCCTAACGACATCAGGGTCGGAGTCGGATATTTGGTCCGACTCCGGAAGTCCAATTGGATCACCTTTACATCACACTCCTAAGTTGGGAATTCCTGTTGAATTGGTACAATTTGTTAAGAAACTTTTGTTGAAACAGATAATTCTTCTGTGTACCGCGATTTCCACTGAGTGTTAGTTGGTACAAAATTCTTGGCCGCCAAACTTCATTCACTTCATGTTAAGAAGTCGGAGTGGGAAATTTTAGAAAGGTCGGAGTTGGAGTCAGACATTTTACCTCCGACTGCTCAACCCTGGATGCCATACTTGAATGATGGCCTCTATTATCTTGGTCATGGTGGTGCAATCGAATTTTTGTAACCGGGATTATCTTGCTGATCACAAATTCTCAATAGGGTTAACATCTGGCGAGTTTCCCGGCCAATCTATCCCATTTAATTTTGCTTCCTGAAAATCGTCTTCACTTTTTCAGATGAAAGACACGGGACAATATCCTATTGGAATTTTCCTCCACCATCAAGAAATGTTTTTCTAATATCAGAAACAGCTTTTCTCTCAATTACATCAATGTATTTGTATAAATTCATCATACCCTCAATTGGCATGAGTGAAGCTACTACTGAAAAACTGAAACTGCCCAGAACATTTTTTGGGTTCCTGTACTAACTCATTGCAATGGGCAGGATTAATTGCTCACGATTCCTGATCCTTAGAAATCTGCTATGTTTCCCTGGAACAAAAAATGACTTTCATCTGAAAACAGAACTTTTTCCGGTTTTCTACAGTCCAATATTTAGGCTTTTCTTTGCACATTCTTAGCTTTTCTACCAGCCTTCTGTGGTGGCGCCACAATGTACTTGAACTTCTGTAAACTCAACATGCAAATCCTTCTGTAAATCAAAATTCGTTTCTTAGCATACCTTTCGCAGTGGCTGTTTGGGTATAATTTCATTGTTACGAAAGCGTAACCACGCAACTCTGCTTCCTAGGTGTGACATCTGCCATTAAAAATCACAGAAATTCCAACATGTACAACTCTCAACCAGTGGTGAGCATTAGACATTAGGGCCAGAGTCAAAATCGCAGAAAGCTGCCCCAAAACATTGTACAATATGTGATATGTCATTTGCACAATATATCGTCTTGAAAAAGGGCGCACTGCCCCTATGTTTGTTCAAGTTAGATAAAAATGTTGCCCCTATATTTCACACATGCTACACAAAAATTTTACTTGCTGAATGCAATTAAAATTTTTCATTTTAGTCTGGAAATTTGCTTCTGCGCGAAAGTCCATTTCACATTGTAAACTGTTTGAAGTTACTGGACTTTACATTGTTCTTTGTCTACACAATAAAGTTGCTGAAGGGCCACCTTTGGCACATATATTTGTTTTATTTTGAAAAACATATGACTTGCTCCAGAGCTTGCAGCTCCAGAGTGGTTCATCAGCTTTTAAACAAAGCAATGCAAAAACTAAGTGCGAAAGTCTCAAAGAGGGGCCCCACGGCATCTCAGAAAAAAGGGGCCCGAGACGACAGCCTTGTTCGCCTTCCCTGATATCCACCCCTGCTCTCAACTACATACAAAAGAAAGAACTGGCTTCATTCTGTAACACTCCTATGTGACGTCATAAAAATATTTTTCGATCATTCCGTCATGCTGCGCATTATATAGTGCGTTGGGCTAACAATGAAACAGCATCAATTGAGATAATCTCAACCACAATTCAAAAGAAATGGCGATACATTGTATATCGACTAAAACCACAACTTTAGGTTGTATGAATAAAGTTATAACAATAAAAACTTTGTGCATAATTGCCCTTTTCCATTTTGAACATTGAGGTTTATGGGCCCCCTAGACTCTTGTGGGCCCCGAAGCGGCGCATCGGCTGCACTCCACTCTTGTTGGCCCTGATCAGGAATACAACTTTAACTTTATTACGAATGGTTGACTCAGGCTCACCACCAGATGTGGGTGGGCCTAGCCACTTTTGCTAGGATTACCTAAACAACACCTAATAACTTTGAGGCTCTTGTGAATTTCAAATTTCCCTTGCAACGTTAAGAGCTTGGCTGTGAAACCCCAGCAACGGTTAAGCGCTGAACATAAATAGTGGCCTACAGTAACCCCAAGCAAACGTAAAGCTAACACAATATGAACATATGTGTAGGCTATGCTGTTTCTGTCACCAGGCATAGTCAACTGGCTGCAAACTTTGCTCCACTGGTGTGATAGCAATGCAGTATTTATCTTGACGTTTCAAGAGTGTATGCAATCTCTTCCTCAGAATCAAAGCGTACACACACACTGCATTTCTGAAACTTTTCAGAGTGATACATGAAAAAAAAGGACAAAAGATGCCTTAAAAATAGGCTACCAACATTTTAAACGATCTCCCAATTTGAACGTATTTGTGGTTAAAAATATCAATCATTTACAAAATTTTCGATCAGATGGCCTGTCTCAAGATATATCTTGTAAGGAGATGATTAACCAGTAAAACAAAGAAACATTAAAGTAAAACTTTTCTTAAAAATGATTAGAATACAAAATTTCAACTTTAGTATTTGAAAGTTTCTTCAAATGTCAAAATTGCTATGCAATGTTTTGAAAATTTCCGGGGGGGCAAATGCCCCAAATGCCCCTCCCCTGGTTGCGCGCCTGCTGCAAACACATGTTGAAATAGTTCAAATCAAGTAGTTGACAAGGGTGGTACACGAATATTTGCTAATGCGTTATAACTTCTGTTGTCGTCTGCACCAAACAAATTTACAACTCAATTCCATTAAATCAGTTCCAGCATTTGTTACGCATTCGTCAGTCACCAACGGCCTTGAAAATTCCAGCATTTTATTCATTACTGAATTCAAAAGCTACTTGTTTTGTGTACAGGGTTTCAAAAGCTACTTGTTTTGTGTACAGTCATTCGGTCACTGACCGTCGAGCTGCACGGACGTGTGTTTAGACAGCTGCTGTTCAGGAACTTGGGAAACGGTATCTTTGAGGTTTTGTTAAATTTTGTTGGATGCCTCTGATACTCACGGAGTTGTATTTTGAGTCTTATGCATACGAATATTAACTGTCTGTGATTCAAATAGAATAAAAGTACAACAAGTATGGAAAAGAACAGTGCAATTACTCTAAGAAAGCACAAGGCTGGCCAGGCGCCCGAGGGAAACGACGCTCTGCAATTATCGGACCTGTACAAGCTACTGCAATCAGTAGAA
>Ga0210059_1001713_pt1 | contig 33419 bp, 20 predicted proteins | sample Ectturendosymbi2_FD_188042 | JGI IMG/M metagenome (GOLD analysis project Ga0210059, IMG submission 188042) | Ecteinascidia turbinata endosymbiont from Florida, USA - Sample 2 (SPAdes) (version 2) | ecosystem: Host-associated > Tunicates > Ascidians > Unclassified | place: Key West, Florida... | reverse complement strand
CTTTATGACGAAACAAAGGTGCAGTTTGGCTGCGGCTACCTCGAGACTGCACCAGAAGCTTGGCACCATTGAAAGTGATACCAGTGTTGCCACTTCTGATATATTAACATGACATCAGATATGATTTTCTCAGGTACATTTCTGATGTCTGATGTTTTGCCGACAAATCTGATGCTGACTGGGTTGTTGTTTTTGTTTTCCACATTTCCTCTCATTTTAGGACGAAAATAAGTTAGATTTATGATTTGTAAGCTCATTTCATCAATTTCTTACCCAAATGTGTGTTTGGTTATCGTTTCAAACTAAAGAAGCTCTCTTCGCTGCGTTTAGACTAACATTTTACGTGAATTATAAACGACTTCTCCGTTCAATTGCGATATTTCGCTCTATTTCGGATTCAACGAGGGTATTCGCGCTTTGTTAGGCTTATTAGTAGAAGCATTTAACTTGCATAAAACTGTAACGTAAAAATCTGATGTTGGAAAAGACAGCAATCTGATGTTAACGAGACTGACCCCAGTGATAACATTGACTGATACTAAACAGTAGTCATAGTCAGCAACCACTAGCTTTAGCACGCAATTAGCAACGTTTTCGTTACTTTTGTGCAATAGGCGTGATGCACGAGTAGAAAGTCATACCCATGCCAAAAGAACGATTATTAGGAAAAAGTTGCCAGCGAAATCAAATATATTTGCATTGGACAAAACCGAAAACACTTATAGGCTATTCAGTAGCGATTACCAAAACTGGTAAACAGTCAAACTTGTAGAGAAATCAGTTGCTATTGGGGGCAATGGTGTAACTGATGAGGGGGCGAGCCGCCCCCCCTGGGAAGCTAAATGTAAAAACTGGGCCCCCTTCAGTTGACATTTTGATATTTAGTATTCTTTAATTTGTTGTTTTTTGCGTTTTTCATGGTGTTTTCATTTTTTACCTAGTATGGACAATGGACATCCACGACATCCAGAGATTCACTATCATTTCTTAACTTTTTTATGAGTTTTGGCTAGTGGGCCCCCTTCAGGTAAGTTTTGCCCCCTGGCTCAAACCTCTAGTTACGCCACTGGTTGGGGGCCCTAGATACTTAACGCAACATAGGAATATAACAGAGAGTTGTATTCTTGTAACGCTAATCACCATTTTTCATACGAGTATTTTATTTGAAACAAATATATTTCATCACGGGGGGCCCCCTTGCAGCGGGGGGCCCGGGGCAATTGCTCCCGTTTCCCCCCGTTAATCCGGCCCTGGCACCAACAACTATTTTTTACGAAACACGACCATTACAGACCAGAGATAAGATATTCCAGTTGTACTTTCTGAGAACTTTTGAAATTATCACTCCGTTTGTTAAAAGTAAGTGTACGAAAATTGCTATGTCTATTTACGTCACGCACGTGTCGATGATCGAAAACATGGCAAATCCAACTTACCTGAACTATGCACTTGATGCTGTCCACCGTTTTCATGCCACAAGCGGTCACCTCGCTTGATGTCGCGAAATTGCCGGGCAATGATATGGGCACAAGTGGGTCCAACTACTCCTCCCCGAACACTTCGTTCAGAAATGGCGCCGATGAAAAGGTCGATATCGTCAACGTCACTACATATGACATTTCGAAAGAAAGCAGTTTGCAACAGCGAATTGCTTCACCAGAAAATCAAGCAAATAACTAGAAACGTTGACCTGTCGGACCATGCAAATAATTTTGCTTGAAACTAAGACTCGCTATTACAAATGTTTCATCAAAAGAAATCTAAAAAGCTTGTTATGACCTGATGCCACAAAGAAAAGCGTACTGAGGTCCTCGTATAAGAGTTAAGTTACATTGGTGACAGTCGAAAAAATTGACAAGCATATACTATGGTGAGCTTGTATCAAAAATTGGTGAATTTTTCCTGAGAGAAATCGAAACAGGTCCGATGCACAAGAATCGACTTTGGAAATCTTGCTTGCAAAATCGCGTTAATACTGCTGGAAGGACATGGTAGTGACGGAATGGGCTCATTGGCGCCGACCATTTGATGCTGAATTGTTTTGATGCTGGCTTCTTAGGTTATGTGTATGAGATTACTCTTAGATAATTATAATTTTTGGGTAATTTAAAAATACTTGACGGCTGAAGCACTTACTTGCTGTCGAGAAAAAAATATTTATGCTCAAGAAAAAATTGTCAAATCTCTACATGATATGCTTTAACTCAGTAAAAAAGTTTTTTTAGTAATTATTTATGCACTTTGCATTGGCATGCGTTCACAAATGCTTTACACAAACGGGTCATTTGAAATCTGCCAAGAGCGAATGTTTGTGAAGCAGCGTCGAACACATGGCTGAAGCACTTACTTGCTGTCGAAAAAAAATTTATGCTCAAGCAAAAATCATCAAATCTCTTCTACATGATAGGTTTTAACTCAGTAAGAAAATTTCTGAGTGATTGTTTATCCACATTACATTATAAATCGTCCCAATGAAATGCAATGTGACGAGACAGTCAGCCACATGGTTACAGCAGGCCGATCTTATTTCCGCACTCTGCGAAACGCGTGCATGACTGCAGGCAAAACTACCATGACTGCAGGCAAAATATAACATGGTTGCTTTGAAATGCTCTCTTAACCACACCGTACGTCAGCAAACATTATAAATATATGTTTCTGGTTGCTAGAGACTTGTACGAAATGTGCGTACTTTATAGAGGAAAACATACGACCCGGCGCTAAACGGTTGGCATTTCAAGTGAAGTACGAGTATATCGTACGCCGGCCACGAATATACCGTGGGCCGGCGGCCTGCACTTGGGCAAGTTTCCAGACAACCGGCGCTTGATGTGTGTCAGTTTTTAACAGAAGTGAATGGTGGTGAAAATCTAAGTTAAAGATTCTAGTGGGTTGAATTTACATCAAATTTTTTTCAAGCTGTCTGACATAGAACCATTGGTCAACACCCATTGTAACCTCTGTCATGGTGATTAGAAAATGCAGAAAAAAACTCTAATGCGAAACTCACGTATAAAGATTCCGTAACTTGTTTCGACGTCTGAATGGAATTTCACTAAGCTGAAACCAGTATCTAGCTTTCCGCAAACCAGCTGCTTTTCTGTACGCGTTGTAGCCGGGGATTCCATGATCTCTGCCTCGTTTGAGATTGATTGCAAGTAGATCACTGCCCAGACGCCCTGCAGAAAGAAACGCATCGAGAGAACTGACATTGTGGCATCTCTGAGGTATTACAAAGCGTCTTCAAATACCTTTCTTAAGTGAAGATGCATGTGTACTTAATAATCTGAAAATTTATCACAACTCAGATTCAAACTGTGATTTTTCACAAGTGATTTTTAGTGATGATTCGACAGAACTACTGTAAGAGCAACCTAATAGTGAAAGACTTTTAGAGGGAACTGTTGGCCTGCTTGTACCCACTGAGTTTAATTCGTTTACAGCTAAAATTTGGATATACAGTACTCAGGGCCGGCCTTAAACCGATGCGGTTGCATTGGCCCCGCGCCTATGTGTCCCCGCCCCTCTGGTGGCCCCGCGTCTCCGGGGGCCCCGTGCCATGTGTTTGGATAGTACTTCATTTTTGCCAAATACTCCTTACGCTCAAATTCAGTAGAAACGGCATAATGACGCATCAATACACTGAAGCAAGAAATCATTTCCCCTAAAAACGAGAAACCCTTAAAATTCATGGAACCCCACTTCATGTTTTGCGGAACCCCTGTTGAAAAGCACTGACCTACATCTTCAGGTGCCCTGGTTAACGCTACTGTTTTTTTTTTACGTTGCTGCTTAAAAGCTTTGCTGGAAAAAAACGTTTCAGTCGCGGCGTTTTAGCTAACACTCCCAGATCTTGCGGTTTTTCTCCTTACAAACTTTGCTGTTTTTAGCTGCTGATGGCATTACACAATCGGCATCCCGCTAGCTAAACACTGCAATCTCGTTTTCTGCTCTTTCGTTCTACAAATCGACTGATCAAAAACCTTTTCTGACGGACCGTGCAATAACATGTCGTGTAAATGGCTTGACTAGCTTCATATGTTTATGATGTAACGCACGCAGTGTTGGCACTGGGGTCAGTGGCGTTAACATCAGATTGTTGCGTTTTTCCACATCAGATAACATCAGATTTTACATTACAGTTTAATATAAGCTAAATGCTTCTATTTGCAATATCCAACAAAGTGTGATCACCCATGTTGAATCCGAAAGAGAGGGAAGTATCGTCATTAAATGGAAAGTCGGTTACTTACGCGCAACGTGTGTGTTGTTCTCAACGGTATGAAGAGAGCTTCTTCAATTTGTAATGATTACCAAACACACACGAGGGTGAGAAATTGATGAAAGAAACTTAAAAAGCATGAATCTAACTCATTTTCATCCTAAAAGAATAGAAAATTAGAAAAGAAGCAACATCTTAGTCAACATCAGATTTTTTGCCAAAACATCAGACATCAGAAATTTCTCTCAAAACATCAGATCTGATGTTAAAACATCAGAAGTGGTGGCAACACTGAACGCAAGAATAGTAGCCATCGGAGGAAAAATGCGTTTCCCCCATAACTTACCCTTTATGACGAAACACAAGCCGCCCGCCGTTCGGCTGCAGACCTCCAGACCGCACAAGAAATTACAGAATCATAGATACGAAACAGCAACCACAGCAGAACTAGCTTTGCTGCTTAAGCACGCAAATAATATCGTTTTCGCGACATTTGTGCAGTAGGTGTGAATGCACGAATAGATAAACCCATGCCAAAAGAACGCTTATTAGGAAAAGTTTCAAGCAAAATTCAAATATATTTGCATTGAACAAAACCGAAAATATTTATATTCATTAGTGATTACCAAAACTGGCAGAAAGTCAAACTTGCAGAGAAATCATTAAACGATACTCAAGTAACACCGCAATATAGAGTTTGTATTCTTGTACCTCCTTTGAATCACGACAATTTTACAAATGAATATTTTATTTAAAACAAATAAATGTCATCACGGGGAGTCCCCTTGGATTGCCCCGTTGCCCCCTCCCCCCCTTAATCCGGCCCTGCCTACACCACTGAATGAAAGTTTCAGTGCGTCTTAATTATAGGCAAGGCAAAAATTGTGAATGTCATCCAGCACACTCGTTTCTGCTCATCATATTGGGCGGCTACATGCTTCTATTTGATCAATCAACCATGCGCATTACATATTGTGTTTGGTACGTTTTTTCTACATTCTGTGACGTGATAGTTGTGAAATATTTCTAATTCATGAAGAACAGTTTGCATTGGTATCCAAGTCCATGCATTAAGAATGACTATAAAATTGGGGTTTTGGGGAACTTTGGGTGGATGTATGGTTTGCTCACAAGTGAAGCGTGTTTTTTTCGTGTAGTGCGTCATACAGAGTACAGTTGATCGTGCGCCCAGACCTTATGTTTATACCTGTACAAGAATGTGTGTGCGCTTGTGGTTGCCGAATGTGAGAAAGGTTAATCAGTTTATGTTAGCAACTTTCTCCAAGTCGGTCATTCTTCGCAGGCACGTAGTGAGGTTTTAAGGTGTGGGGAAAAATACATTTTTAGGAGACAATATTTTTGTTTTTATGATATGTTAAAGACAAACTTTGCTGGACACAACAAAATTAGGGAGGGGCACAAAAAACTTGGGGGGCCCTGCCTGCGAATGCATCGCCCCGTGGCTAGGGGCCTGGTCCTTCGAACGAAAGTGGCGTTCACTCTTACAAGACTGAAGTATATTGCATTGTAGGTTCACTTCGCTTGTTCGGTTTGATTGAGGTAACTACGTAACTTTCCACTTGCGCTCGCCGCTCAAATCCCCATTGCAGAACTTCCTTTAGAATTTTCGGTTTAATTACGAGTCGTAGCGGGACACTGTCTAATGTCCATCCAGGCCCACAACCAGCTTGGGACACCAGGAGGGGCGAAGAGTTTTCCGAGAGGGACCCAAATTGTTTGACCTATGTCCAATAGTTTTAAACTATGTCGAACACATTTTTCCAGGGGGGGCGAAAAACTTTCTAAGGGGGGCTTCGCCCCCTATAGCTGCGGGCCTGTGTCCACCACAGCAACATATTAGTCATAAACATGGACGTAGTTAGGGGACACATTAGCTATGCCCTCCAAATGAAAAGAATACTTTGTGTCTACATATCATCTACATACAGATCAATTCGAATAATTCGCCGTGTTTTGTTTTATATTCATATAGGCCAAGTTTTGCAATGATAACAGGAGTTATCGAAACGTTTGCAATATGTCGTTTGTATCATTTAGGCCATTTTCTCAAAAAGGTCGTAGCACGGTTGAATGAGCACGATGACGTCATAAAGCACTGCTCAGAAGGGCCCCGCGCCTGAGTCTTGCATTGGGCCCCGCACCTGCTAAGGCCGGCCCTGACAGTACTGATGTCCTTCAGTTTACCTTCATAGTGGCACTTCGCAAATTATAAAAAAAACCTTAACCATAACATCTAAAGTAAGTACAAAAAAGACGTTAAACAAGGGGATTTTCATTCGATAACCATGACAAAAACATAAAACGAATTTTTTGCTGCTTTTGACAAATGAGTCTGTGTAACGGTCCCTTTTGAGAAACGCAAACTCAGCCTGCAGTGTCCGTGATGTTTCGGCAGCACAAACAAGAGATTTCCCGCTCGACGAGGTTCACTCTTTATTACTTGTGCTGCTCTGCGCTTTCTATAACTAGATGACTTCCTATTGGTGCTATGTGACGCGGCGTCACATCTGCTCTTGATAAGCTAAAATGTGTCTGTTAAGTTTTGTCACAGCATTCCTATGCGAATGTTATACCACAAAAGCTATGTGCAAATCAGGAGCGTAGGATCCCAATGGTCATGGGCGTCCGCAGAAATGTTTCCAGGGAGGGATACGTCAACATTTTGCTTCGAAGAAGAACATTTTGCTTATCCTTTCAGGTTGCTAACGATGCAATGCAATCGGAAGTACACAAAACGCTTTTCCCATGTTGAGGCAACAGTCATAAAAATGTGTTTCGTTGGCAGCAATAGCCAGGTACAGGGTGACACAAAAAAACGGTAAGCACCTAAACTTGAATAACTTTTGAAATAATTAATCAATTCTTTTTATTTTTCAGATTTACCAAGTAGTATTTATGTTCTAAGAGTCTACCAAATTTGACCTTCGAGATGCCATGGACTATTGAGCAAAAGATATTTATAGTTGAGGCATATTTTCGGCAGAAGTCTATCCACGCAGCTCAATTGCAATTCAAAGAACGGTTCGGATGTCGTGAATTTCCTGTCCACTCAATGATCTACAGATGGGTCAACAAGTTCAGAACCCATGGAACTGTGCATATACTTCTGGGGTAGTACACCCCCTGAGCACTGTTTGCAAAGGCCATTATACTCTGTGAAGTGCACTGCCTGGGTTGCCATCTCCAAACATGGCATCATTGGACTATTCTGGTTCGAGGACGACAACGAGCGGTCTGTGACAGTCGACACCGAGCGATATGTGCAGGTGCTTGGCAAGTTCTGGACAGCACTTGGTCGACAGAGAGGGGTCGTCAGGGTCCTCCAGTGGTTACAACAGGATGGTGCCACCCCCGCTCCTCAAACGAATCATTGGCATGGCTACAGCAGCGTTTCCCTGACCGACTGATCAGCCGCAGGTGTGACCCGCACTGGTCGCCGCATTCACCGGACTTGAACCTCCCAGATTTTTGTATGTGGGGATACCTTAAGGACAGGGTGTATGGCAGCAACCCCCAGACTATCCCTGACCTAAAGGCAGTAATCACAGCAGCAATAAGAGCGATCCCAAGGGAGGAATGAGGGAGGGTCATCGAGAACTTTGCCCACCGGATCCAAATGTGCCTGCAGCGCCGGGGAGCTCATTTGTAGCACAGTTTTTTGAGCGCCAGTGAAACTAAGAGTCTTTGTAGTACAGACTTGAAACTTTGGAGATGTCTGCTACACAGGCTTGACCTAATGTAGCTGAAGTTTTCTGTCAATCTAAATAAAATTTTGGAAGTTATTCGATTTTTGGTGATGACAGTTTTTTTTGTGTCACCATGTATATTACAATAATTTACACAATATGCTATTTGCAAATTTTCAAAGTAGAGCACTTCTTTTCAAAGAAGTATTGCTGTGTTCTTTTTTGTTCACACTTACAGTCTCACACACTAACAATGGATTTTCATACTTGTGTAAGCATGGTACAGATTTACTCCTGCTTCTTTTTACACAGTACAAAACTACGTGATTTACCTCCATCAGCAGTCAGTCTCACTGCACTACCTCGAAAGATGACGGCGTTCAACAGTCACATGTGGCAAAACGCCTGTCGCCCACCACCGTAATTTGAAGTGAACCTTTGCAGATTAGTTGCCATGGTATTGTTACACAACAAAGACCAACAGTAGAACAATCCGCGCGCAAGTTTTGGAACTTGCCTCTGCAGTCAAAGGACCGGACATGAGTGAACTGCATGCTCATCTCCGTATGACACCAGAACAATGAACCTAACTCATGCGCAGCGTGAGTGTCATACCGGCAAATAAACTGTCATTGCAAGAAATACAAATCAATTAAGCTGCTCGTCGTCGTCGTCAACTGAGCCAGTTCTTTCAATCCACTGCTTGGCCGCACTAGATCTCGGGCAGGTGTTGAGCAGCCAAATTAAGCTGCTGACTTCAGGTTGTTTAGAAATTTTTGATTCTTGGTCCCAATTTCCAGGAGGGCAAGTGCTCGTTTGATCCCCCTGCGGACGCCCATGCAAATGGTTGCTATGGTTCAGAGTCAGGAGTAGCAAAATGTAGTCGCCTACCCCCCTGTATTAACATTTTCCGTCAGACGGACAATCAAACATCCAGTTTTCCCATACAAGAGTAATTAAATTTTCGTGGCCGGCAAATTTTGCTTCTCCTTCGGAGTTATAGCGCACCATGTCGGAGCGAAAGTGAGAGCGATTAGGCGTTTCTTCTTATTGCTTCACAATACAAAGCCAAAAATGATGCCTTGACAGAGATTTCCCAGCTAAGGTACGCAGCCGGCTAGCTGAGGTACCACGCGCTATTGTCATGGATGGGGGAATAAGAGTGGTCGGAGGTCATGAACCCCCTCATTTTTCAAGGGTGGACGAGATACAAGGGTCCTTCCACTATTTTACTGCTTTTATATTCTTTCGATGTAAAATACAACATCTTCAAATTTTCCTGTCTGCGTCATCTTGTCGTTACGGCAGCAAGCTTATTTCCATCTCAGCCTTGTACAATACACGCGTCACTCTGTTTTTCGCTGATAGCTTGAAACAAAACTTCTCTGTGACAAATTATTGAACGGTCTGTTTGCAGTAAAGAAGCTCGTGATGGTCGTATGCTCAGTGAAGTATCACGTAGTTCCAAATAGATATTACTCTCACACGAGGTAGGTACCCAGAGTCTAAGGATTCTAAACCTTGCGAATGGATATGACGAGAACGCTCTTTTGATTTATAATTTACCAACATCACCCCAAAACTAGTACCGATCTTGTTTACACAAACTGAGATTATTCATCGCAGGTTTGGTTCATAGAGAAACATGAAGCTTTTGGAGGAAATAGTTATAGTGACAAAATATCAAAATATCTGCAGTAAAATCAAAGCGAGTGTTAGTGCGTTACTGAATTTTAAATCGTTTCAGAAATTGTGCAAAAAGGGCAGTCCAATGTTGAACGATCATCAATTACATCACATAATCGATCAAACATGATCTAGGACAGATCAAGCCACGACCCGAGGGCAAAATCCGACGAACGAAGAAATTTTGTCGGTAATGCAAATATCATATATTTATGAAAAATGTGTTGATTCAGTAGAATGTAACAAATCACATTACATAAGATTTATGGCCCCCGAACTTTCTGTAACAGCTTATGACGCCCTCTGACAAAAACATCTGCAGACCCCTGATCTAGTAGCTTCTAGGTGGTACGTCTAGATCAGACCCCCACTATAGAATTCGTTCCCTCGCTTCTACAGATGTTGTAAGCGCACTTCAAATATCTTCGTTGCATTCAAGCATAGTAAAGCATTTCACAAAGAATCTTGCGTTTATATCTCGATTTTTTTAACATTTCAATAGAGAAAGGTATTAATAATTACTGAAAGCCACTCTAAAACTTTCTACATACTTGTCTTTGTTACGTCGTCGTGGAAAAAAACTTTAGAATTGCAAGGCAAATGTGCACTGCACGCTCGTCCAAGTACGTGCTGATACGATGTTTTTTCATTGGTTTGGGGGAACTAACCCCAAAATACTGTAGCTTTCTGGTTGAAATGTTGCTCTTATATTCCACTGATCTCACCATGTTGTGGCCTGCTATACGGGGTAACATTTTTGTTGATAGCCAGGGGCGGCAGATTGGCTCCTGTACCCCACTTGTATGGAGTGATTTTTTCGAAGAAAAATTGCACTCCTGAAACTGTGTGAAGATGTGCTTCGTTAGTGTCATCTTTTGAAAAAATAGTGCCTTTGTAGAGAAATTGCATCCCTTAAAACAACCAGATTGAGTACACAAGAAAGTTCCGAAAGTATTGGAGTTTGCCAAGTCGAATTTGATCATAGATATCACAAAACATTGAAATACACGATACCTGCCGGTGCAAATAGGAAATTTCTCATGTCGTTCGCCAACGTTGAATCAAAGGCAAGAGATCGATCGTTCGTTACTCCTCTAAGAAGTGAGTCTATTCCGCCGTGCGTAGAAGAGAGAAGAGGAATTCCATTGAAAAAGCTGCGTGAAATCGTACGATTCAGCAAATGTCATATAACAAGTAATAGGTGTCCTTAAATATTTGAAGGGGAAAAGCTTCCCTTTAGAAAAACTTGAAAAGTGCTGAAAAACTGCAACAAGACAACTGAAAAGCAAGGGTGTGGAGGTGCAGTAGAAGAGTGGTACTGAAGGTATAGATCCATCACCAGCTTAGGTAAGATTTAGGAAATCAAGCTGGGTTATAAAGAGGAATTGCATCGAAAAATCTGCGCGACAAACCATACGATTTAGCAAATTTCATTTAACTAAACAGGTGCACCGTTCACCAGATGTTTAAAAGTAAACAGATGGCCGCAGGAGAAACTTGAATGCTGACAAACTGCATCAATCCAATCTGTACTGTATTGTTTTTAGGTTTATTGAAAGAAAAATGAAAAAAAAAACTTTGAAAGTTCCGTTAAGACTGAAACATTTTTGTGTGTTCAAGTAACGTCACTCCACATGTGAAATAAGCAAGGAATCAACTGCAAATTTTTAATAAGAAACCGACTTCATGTAACACTGCACATCGTCAGTCCTCAAATCTTATGAAGGAACCTGATCGCTTTGTAAAAATTCTCAAGCGAGCCGGACAAGGGTCCAGGTAATGGTAAACTGCGCTTCGCATCCCTCAGAGTCTCAAGGAAAGGCGAAGCCAATACGTTGCGTCTGGTTTCAGCTGCAGGGACTTAGACTGTTTGCCTTTCATGGTTGAAGAGCTCAGTTCGCTTTTAAAAAATTATTTGATCTATAGGTAGAGGACTACCAGGTGTCAACACTCAGGGCCTGAGTGGACCTGGAAATAATGATGCCTGAGGAGTATTCCAGTTTCCCCCGAACTTCGGAACTCTCCAAACGAAGCCTCATCACCAGTTGCAGTTTGTGGTCACACCTTCATGACCAGGTCTTTAAAATATGACATTAAAAATAAAATGCAACAAAATAATTTATGCGTTGCCATATGTGTTTTCGGTTGAGTTGAAACGTAGATAACAAACGCAAATGGTCCTCATCATGCAGCTTTTCAAACAACTCTCAAAAGAATAAAACAACCGAACCATCGACCCATATCCATACAGCTTAATTTGCTAAGGCGAAATAACTCGACATTTTACCAAAAACGCTCTTCTAAATTTGATATATTTTCAACTATCATTGTGTTTAAAATTACCTCACTTGACAAAAAATAATATTTGCGGCATAGTACAAGTGTTGAAATCAAACCCTGAATAAAACTTTTGTTGATGTCAGATTCAGTTTAATTTCAGAACTACGGAGATTTGAGTCAACTCCAGAACCAAGGAACGTTATCGCCCGAAACAAAAAATCACGGAAAACCTTTCGGTAGTGTAAAGCCAATCACAGCGTTAATTTGCCAAAATATTGCAATGTTTTGTCAATCTCACTTTCGTTCTTTGCAACTAACACGTGAGCGACAACCGCTGATTATATTGGTTGAATGCTGGTATTGAAATATCGTTAGATTTCGGGAGCTGACCGATTTATGCGTTTGCCCCCTAGTTTCTGCACTGCTTCCAATGTTTTCTCATTCAAATATTCAAGGGCTGTTATAGGCAGACATCCGCTCTGAAACACTCATATGTAACACTTTGGTGTTTGGTGGTAAGAAAAACTGATAATTTACTTTTTTAATATCAAAGCAGGTAGTTTAATGTACGATTTTTATTTACCTGTCTTTTAAGCGAATGTTTGGTCCTCCCCACGTCCATCGAGGAGTGAAGCGACTCACACTTTCGGGAATGAGAGTGTGACCAAATCTAAAGCAAGCTGCTGAAAAAGCGTTTGAAACTGTAGCATCGAAATTTGTTCCGTAGTCGTATGAATAACCCTGCAAAAGCACCAACACAGATATTGTAATTCACTAAATGTTGCAAGCGTTGCCTTCACAGGATAATGTCAAATTCGACAGTATGAGATGAATTTTGAAACTTTTTACAATATTGACTGCCCGAAACAAGTCGCTGTCTATCGAAACATTTTGTGTTCACTGCACTACCAATTACAACGCAGAGTATATCGCAAAGTAACTCTTCCCAAACAATAGTCAGCGAAGTTTATTCAGGAAGTCCGTGAATCAATTCAAAATGTTACAATTTTCAGATATTAATTACAATTTTCCGGTATTTAACTATCATATCTAATAAGCAAGGTCAAGTTCCCATAGCAGTAAATTACGTGCGTTAATATTTTGTTTCTTTCTCAAATCTCGATTTTCTTCGTTGTCGTTTTACCGCAATATCTCATTGAGTGCCCCACAAATGTCAGTAAAAGTGGGTCGCAAGCTGAAGAGGTTCGGAAAGAGCCGTCGTAAATGTGCCACCGCATAGAGAACTGTTTCCATATGCGCAAAAAAACACCAACGTGCGTCTCTAGCGACATTCACAATGGACACTACATGAAAACTACCTTGCGCAAGTGGTCACCACATTTATGCGAACCGGATGCTTTCAAATGTATATTGGGCATGCTCCAATGTTAGTAAAACAAAGGGGTGATATGGAAAAAGTAACAAATACTTCCTGAATTGCAACGCAAATTAACACACGAAATACTTGACAGTTACGTTTGAAAATATGAAGAAAGCGAAGTGCGAGCTTGAACGTCTAAATTCTAACGTGGTTTGGCACTGATTTTACCATGAGTTTTGGACTGGTTGTGTAACAGCGCGAGAAACAAATGCAGCGTTTTGTTCAGTTTACGTTGTCAACTTATGCTCAACGAAGTCATTTAATCAGATGCATAAAAACATGCCAAGTCTAAAATATGAATTCGTAGAAGTGACCAATTTTTGTTTCTAATATTTAACCTGAAAATAAGTAGACTAGGGTTATTTTTCATCAGGTCTGATATACTGAGCAACAGAAAGCAAATTGTGTTTGGATCGTGAAACGCCAGAGACGGCAACCAATTTATGACATTTCAGGCGTGCACATTGAGCAAACAACAATGTAAACACAAGGCCAACAAAATCCATATGCTTATAGAAATGCATTGATTGCTCATACTGTTTTTGACAACATTGTAGCAACAGCTAAAACCATAAGACTGAGATTTCATTCACAAGTTTCCTCTTAAATTAATAGTGTTTTTAATAAATTTATACAGCAAACACATATGCTCACAACATTCTGAAGTCTCAGCCTGAATCTTTTCATATATGTGCGACCGAGAACCACGGGCAGGAACTGCTTGTAAGTGATTCGTTGATGAACGGAAGCAACTATTCTGCGTGCCGTCTGCAAAGAACGGTGATAAGCGAACATGAAACACAGCAGCTCAAGCATGCAGTTTGGCGAAAGTGTTGGACAAAACTAATAGAAGGCGAAGCAGATCGTACTTCAATATATTCGGCAGTATCAAATGCTTGAAAAACGTTATCATACAGTGAACTTTAAAAAAACTCGGTCTATGGCCGAAAAAAAGTAGGCACGCTCAATGCGCTTTTGTCACAAACCGGCAACTTGTTTACTAACGTACAGGGACGTAACGAGGGGGGCACAATTCCCCGGGCGCCGAATCACTACGGGGGCGCCGAATCACTGCGTGGGGCGCCGGATGACTGCGGAGGGCGCCGAAAAGTCCCGACAAGGTCACAAGTAAGACCTCAGGTTCGAACACGGGTCGCCAATCTTGCTTCTTGACCTGAGCCCCATCTAACCTCGTTACGCCCCTGCTATCGTACCAAATGTTGCTATAGCTTTTCACACGCTGCAATATGGTTCAATCAGGGACATTAGTTCCGACAAGAAACTCATCCTCTTTGGTGTTGCAAAACTAAGAGGCAGACGTAGGAATGCGCACTCACGGACTGCGCTGATAGCAGACCTGAAACTGGTATTTCGCTTTGCAGGTTTCTAAAATCTTGCGTCAGTTCTAAGTTTTCCATATTTATTACCTTCCTACCTTCACTATTGCTTTTCCTTTCAAAGCTGCCAACAAGTTTTAAAAATGAAATTTTAACAAAAACAGACCATTTTGCACAGTCCAAGCGCCGGATTTAGATGGTGGGAGGCCTGGGGCCCAGGCGTGGGGGGGCGGCCCCGTGTGCGGATACAAAATGTTTAGGTAGGGGATGATCGATGAAGTCACTAGCATTTCCACATATCATTAATATTTACGACATAATCTACCTCAACTGTAACAAAACTTTATTATGCAACATGGTATTCAACAACAAATAGCGGTTTGTGAAACTGGTGAAAAAATTGTCGATAGAACTACCGCATCGTCTTTTTTTCAATATTTGCTTGAAAAAAATTCTAAAAATTTTTTGGAAAAACTTTTTGGGCAATCAAACGTTTCCATCATTTCCAAATGCCGGTCCTCACTCAGCAATAAATTTTACGACAGAAACCAAACTTTGCAGACAGAGGCCATTTCCGATTTTGTTTCCATTGATTGACCTGACTGGGTAGTTCTATTTCAATTCTTCATAGTGATTAATTACATCTGGGAGTGAAGGTAATCGTGGCATCTATATGTTTCATTGAATGGTCGTGGCTCCTCAGGTGCTCAAGAGCGTGCTTCGAGTCGAAGATTCCTTTTCTAATGAGGAAAATACGGACATTTAGTCGTATTCGCGCACATCGGTCGACAAGTGAAACATTTACCATAAGTTTGTGAAGGAGAAAAACAAAGCCAGCTTCTGTCAACTTCTTCGTCATTGTGGTTCTGGCGACGAATAAAACTTGTGGTACATTTCCGAGAGAAGTTCCTGTCTTTTTTGTGTTGTGGAACATAATGTTCTAAAAATGACTTTTCATCACAATGTCAAAAAGAACCTGTTTCATATCTCAACCAATATTCCCGCATTTTTCCGGTACAGTGGCTGGCCAGAAAGCCCAGAGACCGATATCGTTGCCTCCGGTGGTAGCGTCAGCCATCTCATCTATGGTGTTTTTCAATGATACATCATGACGTTCTTCTGCTACTACACTACTGGTTAAACAAGATCTATTTTCATCGTTACAAATATCTAAGTCTGCCACATGTCCTTCGATTTTCTGTCCTCAACAAATAATGCTTTGGACTTCTCAATATTCTGAACTTGCTCATTAAATGCAACCAGAAATGATTCAAATGTCTTAATATCTTCAACAGAGTTGGCTCAGATAATTTCCAAACAAAGTTTCAGAACAACAGTTAGCTTGCGGATGGACATGAAGTATGAATGTGAAGCTGGGTACATTTGAAGCATCCTTGGCAAGCTAGGAAAAAGTGATAGCCATCTGGTTAGGCTATGAGCAATAAGTTTTTGGTACTTAATATCCACAAAGTGACAATAGTTTTTTCACTCTCTTTTGCGAACTTCGTAAATGCAATCACACGTAATTCACTCAGCTTCAAAATCATTTAGTCCTTTTCTGAAAAATGGATACTTCTGACGAATTTCTTCATTTTTTGGCATTACTGATTAGCTATAATTACTACAAAGTATCACATTAAGCTATGTACAATACACTGATCATCGTATCACGGTTCATTAGCAAAGCTAGTACAGAACCCACAATGGAGTCAGAAGTCCGCGTTTTAATGCCAAAGTCATTGAGATATTGAAAAAAGATTTACCACTGTTATGTAACGATTAATGTGAAAGTATTCCCGCCTTTCCAGCCGAGAATTACCTCGACCAAAACATAGATTATTTAGACAACTTGCAGGCCCTCCCATAAACTAAGCTGCGTCACCAGCTCATATCTTGTTGCAGTTGAGTAAGGACAGCTTACTGCCTGGAAATACAGTACAATATATCATACCAGTAGCGTAATTGACGGGGGCAGAGGAGCGAATTTCCCTCTTGGCAACCCAAATGTAAAAACCGTTCTCCCAATGAACTTATATTTCGGTTTTAGCATTCTTTTAGTTTTCGGTACGTTGTTGCTTTATGTGCTTTTCGGAATATTTTCCGGTGATTTAGGGCTTCGTTTAGCCATCCACATCCGGACATACCATCATTTCTCAAGTTTTTTCTGAGTGTTGGCTAGTGGGCCCCGTACAGTGGCCAGTGGACCTCTTAATCTAAGTTTACCACCCTGGCTGAAAACTTTAGTTACGCCACTGATGATAGCGATGTAAAATAAGAAATGTAAAAAGTAGGATATTTTGACATTTTTTAATGTCCTCGGAGATTATTTCATTTCTCATGAAAAAAAGTGGACATGTATCCTACTCCGAAAAGAGGACATATGGCAGCCCTACTTAACAACGCTACTCATATGCGACCTGTGCAAATCTAAGTAAGGCAGGTCCAAAATCTACCTGTAACGAGGAGAGACGAAAGCTAATGCGTTCTAGGTGGCTTGACCTTGCACTAAATAATTCAGTTCCCTGACCGACTTTGAGAAAAACAATAGGTGCAATAGTTGTTTCATCACACTATCAGACAATATTCAGGTTAAATACTACCTCTGGACGACCGATAATTTAATAGCGTCTACAAACAAACTTTCCTCGCTAATAAAAATGACTACGTGGCACGCACATGTCGTAGCCTACATATGGCTAAACACAAACATGGTGGGAGGCCCTTCTTAATCCGGCGCTGCATAGCCCAACGACAAGTCCAGAACTGTGCTAGCGAAACATTTAGTCTCGCTACGCCACTGATCATGTTTTGTACTGTATATATTTTTTTGAATAAACAAATCTGTTGCCATTGTAAACAAACATGATGGGACAAGCGGTATAACAGCCAAAAGCGGACGCATTATGTAACAAATGAGGTGATTGTCGCCCCGTACTGAAAGTGTTAAAACATTAATCTTGAAGAGTTTTTCTGAAACTTGGAAAAACATCAACCATCTTCTCAACCGCTAAAGAAAAATTTCTTCAGTTTTCAGTCTCCCAAAACAACAGCAAGGCGCATAAACGTTCACCGCCTTTCAATCTGGTACTGGTAGACTTTAATCCCATTGTGTACTGTAGTTGGAATGTACGGTTGCCAGATGGCCGGTATTTCACCGGCCTGGCCGGTATTTTACTGCTAATTTGGCAGAGGCCGGTAAGAAGCCTGCATTTTAAAACCCAGTGCCTGAAGCCGGTATTTTGAAAATAAAGAATTTGCAGTATCTGCAAAAAGAGCTAACGCACATCTCAAATTATAATGACTCTAGTACTCATCTTGTCAGTTCCTTTGCAACAAAATTCATATAAGGGCAAAATTGTTACTTGTGCCTTTAACACTCATTGTCTCTCCGTTTTCCCTCTTGCTTCGTTTATTCATACTTAGCATCTTCCGTTGTTCCAAACGTGATCTGTTCTGTATGAGCATTTCTTTTGGCAATCAACCGTGTAACTGCCGTAGGTGGGGTTGTTATCTGAACTACTATCGTAGGCTATTGCAGGGAGAATGCAAGTAATCAGAGAATTGGACAGGACGACAGTGACATTGTAGGAATTAGCGAACCTTTCACAATCACGCGAGCTGCATTGAATAGACTATAACTAGCTCAAGCAAACGCCAGAGAATCAACCGGAATGTCATCTCTCAGCTAGTCGTAGTGGTCCAGTAGGTAGTGAGAAAACTTTTGAAGAGTTTCAGGTGAGATAGAAAATGTTTGCTGCAAATGGAAGACAAGGCAGCACGCAAGAAATTATTAGCTGTGTTATCGTGTTCACACCGGCGATGCTTCCGTAGAAAAGCAAATATCATCAAAATCTACGGAAAGATGTTCACTTCAGAAATTGATATACAACATGTAAACTTGGAGTTCTACTAAGTGCATTATTTTTTAGAGTTTTACGAAAATGCCTCTGTTCACATGAAACACTGCAGTTATCGGTTTTTATTTGAAAGTAGGTAGGTTAGTTTGCTACTGCTTAGCATAGGGCTACAGACTACTGTTTGCTCGCAAAGCGTATGTTTATACACTGTTTGAAACATTTTCAAACCAACCATTGCAGGAGTTTCATGAAATTGTAAAGAAAATAACATGGAAAATATATACATTGTCAAAAAAAACTTTTTTTTAAAATGTTATTCCAGAAACCAATGCTATTTAAAATACGAGCTTATGAATGCAGCCTAGATCTGTCACTGTCGACAAAATAGCCGGTATTTTTACAAAACTCATCTGGCAACCCTAGCTGGATTCCGATTGATGAGCTGTGTAAAAAGCGAATCGTCTCGTTATGAATCATGGATCATGTGAGACCTTGTTGTGGACTAATAGCCACTAGAAATCAGCTCAGCCCTGAAGCGAACCACAGAAAAAGCACGAATGAAAAAAAGCTTAGCTTAACAAGACTAAACAGTGGTTGTTGTCAAAAGCAATGTTATATAGTTGCTACAGTATTACTTGCTCCAAACTTCGTTAACTGTTGGTGCTTGCCATTGACCAAGTGCGCTTAAAACGGCAAAAAACGTGCAAAAAATTAAAGTTTTATTGAAAAATCTATCACAAAAGTAGCCATATGTGTCCCCTAGCCAATTATTTTCATTCCCCCGACCGGGGCCGGGTAAAAAATTAAATCCCCGGCCGGAGCCCCGGTTGTTTCCAACCCACAGGATGTACCTTCCCTGCGGCTTCCCCTCACTGGTGTACCCACCGCAGCTATGACCTTTCCTAACGCTAAGCGCATCGCCGTCTTTTTTTGACGTTCTGTTAATTCCGTGTCCTTTCCGCGCTTTTCCACCTTGGTCTGCTACCTTTTTTGTCATTGATTCCGTCAGCGCCATATTCCACCATGCCCTTTTTCCCTCCGTTTTCCACATGCATTTCTTTTCTCTTCATCGTCCAGGGGCTCCGGTTCGTCGCCTACGATGCCCCTTTCATGTTCAAATGCGTCATCTGCTGCTCAACGTTGAACTGTTTCTGTTCGAAACACTCATGTGCTTCGCTCCATCGTATGCAACTGCACGCAACCGCGTCGCTAACCTAGTAGCCTGCCACAGAAGTGCCGAACACGCATCCTCGAGCCAAAGTCGGATTACCCCAGGCCTTTCCGACGTCGATCGCGGGCGAACGTCTGCCGCATATACTCGGAGCGTTTTCGCTTCCGCGGGCCATTCCCCCTCGAGCTTACCTAATGCACTTCCCGTTTAACGTTGTGACTACTATGCAGATTATCACAGGCAGCCGCCTAAATATTCGCGCGACCCGTGCTCTGTGCCTACGCGACCTCAGTCTGTTATGCTTTCCGAATCCGTTCGAACCATGATTGAGCTGCTCAACCACTGCCGTGTCCCCCCAAATTCTGTTGTGCCCAGAAAAGTTTTTATAAAAATATAATAACAACAAAAATCTTGCTCCCCTGAAAATATATTTCCCCCCCCACACGTTAAAACCTGGCTACGGGCCTGGCTACAATGATCTTGCAAAGTGTTCAACGAAAAACATCGATGAATATCCACTACGCATATAATAAGAACGCAGGTTAGCTTTGTCACTGAAAGCAAAGACCTACACTCTGCTCACCTTCACCAAACGATCTTTGTTCCAAAATGGATTGTATTTACGCAAACCGCGAACAACTTGATTGTGGAACCGCAGGAACATCGTGTGTATTGACGACAAAACGCTGTTTTCATTTGCCCGTTCATCGCCTGAGAATGAAACGTAATTTATATAGAAATCTGTTTTTTTTAATCTCATTTACGGGTTTTCCGGTAAAAATCGCTTTGATCGTGCAATGTAGTAAAAAGCCTCTTTGTTTCTTTTGTTTATACGGCATGTTAAAAAACGCTGGCGCAGGATTTTTTTAAGGAAAATGTTGAATACCCGGCTTGGACTTGTAGGGACCCGATTTCTCTGATTCTAGGGACCCGATTTTCTCTGATTCTAGAGAGCCGATGATAAGTTTCTCTAATTCCAGGGACCCGATTTTCAATTCTAGGGACACGAATCGGGTCCCTAAAACGCCTTGTAGAAACCCTGCCCTGGCGTGAATATATCTATCATTGTTGATGGTTATGTTTTGCCTTATTACCTCAATCAAACGTGTAGGCAATTTGCCCGAAGGCACGCAGCCAGCATCTCAGTGGCGCAGCCAGGAATTTGGAGGGGCCAGTCACTGAGGCCGTCAGAATTCACTCTTTAGCTAATTTGCACAAAGATCATTTCGATGTCATAGCTCAATTCCTGATCTATTACAACAGGATATGACGTCAAATATCTTCTACCAGTCGACATCAATAAATTTTGACAAGCAAATATTTTATTTAGCAGAGATCATTATGAAGCAGTTGTTCACTAAATAGTTTCCGATGAATGCTTAGAGTAGCGGAAAACGAAGCGCCATGTAAGACGGTCCTCGAGAATGTCACTGATTATGCCTATTTAACAAGTCAAAGTCAACTAAAAGTACATATGTGAAACTGAGGAAATCAGAGGAAGCCATTGGCAAAATTTGATTTTACAAAGTATCTGCGGATACAAGTACAAGACAAAATTCAGTCTGCGTTTCTTTTTGGACAACTCGTCGATAACTATCTCAGGAACAGCTGTTACATCACGATTAATCGTCAAATGAGCCAATCCATTAGGACGGTCTTGTCCCATAATGCGTAGATAGGCTAGCAGTCGTCGAGTCGTTGAAAACGAACGTTCACTTGTTTGAGAAAGAAAAAGGCTCACAAAAGCTTTTAACTTAGTTCAGGTTACAATTTCTCACATTGGAGGTCAAGCATCTTGACTATCAGATTAACCAATCACAAACATGTGCGTGAAAAATTTTATAAAACAGGTAACAAACCATTTCAGGTAAAAGGCTGTAGTCAAACAGCTCCTTGTCAAAAGAAACAAAATGTCTTCATATTTTGAAACACGCGTCATCCGGCACGTCTACCAATAGGGCTTTAGAAAAGTGGCCACTCGCATGCAGGCCCACTCAATCGGATCAAGAGTTACCATCATTTATTTTGAAGTAAATTACGAACTTCTGATTCTCACCTACAGCTAATTTATCAAAAGCACGTTTACCTGCGACGAAGCAACGAAGTGAAGAGGGCTTGTGAACTTCTGCAGGGCAGGCCATAAAATCAGAAAAACTTTGAGATACTTGCGAACCCAAAGGAAGAACTGGTTTCGCGGGATTGGATTGATATCCGTGAGATGAAAATGAAAAAATTCCTATCTTCAGCTCTCCGATTGCTGCAGGAAAAAGTACGAAAACATCGGTCACGTCAAAAAAACTGAAAGTTTGTACAAAAAGAAATGCATCGCAATTCACCTGGAATGTCAAGCAAAAACAAAGATCTTGTTGAAAGGACTGCACAGATAGGCTTTCAAATTATGAAAGTGGAATAAACGTTTTCAGTTTTCACTTTGGCATGTCAAAGCAGGCCTTTCCCGACTCTTGCTTGTAAAGTGATATTTTTCAAGTTTTTGTTACAAACTGTCTAAACCAGGTATGCCCAACCCGCGGGCCGCATGTGGCCCAGTCGAAGGTTTTGTGCGGCCCAGTTGAGGTTTTCGCAGTAGATAAAGCATCCTATATATTGACAACCACATCCTATATTTGATCATCTTGAATTTGCCATTTTTGTTGTCAAATTCTGTGAGATCGCAACCATGTGGTCTTCTGTACAGCTTTATCACGTCTGTTACCATTGCAGATAGGCTTCGAACGCCATCAGTACACTAGCTTAAGCTAAATTTAGTTTGCTAAGTTCAAAGTAAGCCATTCAATATGCGGCCCACATTAATATGTCATTCAATCTGCGGCCCTGGTTAAGCTATTGACATAATTGTTGGCTCAGTAAGCCAGTTGGGTTGGACAAAACTGGTCTAAACAAACGATTTCTGTGTAAATAAGTGCGTGAATAAACGATTTAAATATTTCAAGTTTTTTTGATAATGATATTAAATCATTCTCACAAGCAGAAGTTGTGTGCAAATTAATAAATGTTTCATGTTCAGGTTTAAGTTCTTGAATGTAACGTCTTCCAAGCGTATCAACAGAAAAATGCCTGGACTGGTCTCTCGGGTTTGAGCGTTGTAGCAATTTAGCATTCAATAAGGTGGATATCGTTTACTTGCATTGGTCAATAAAATCGTAATGGTGTAAAACAGGAAGTAAGAAAGTTTTAAACGATGCAATAACAACTGGAATGTCTAGCACAACTCTTCCTCCAGGAATATTTTACAAGATGGGATGCTATCAAAGTAAAAAGCTTGGTTGCAGGCAGTGAAATGCTTATAACTGCAAAATGCTGGCCGCCGAAAGCTATCTGATAGGTTACTTTAGTGAAATCTACATGTTTTGTAACTGTGAATATCTGGCAGTTTGGACAAAAAATAAAATGAGTCAAAGAAAATAAATGAATACATACGAAGTCGCAACAAAACTCTCCAACTAGCGTCCAGAGTCAGTGGCGTAGCCAGGTCAAAAATTTTGGGGGGGATTTTTGGGGTGCAACATGTTTGACTTTAGGCGAGCAACAATATTTTTGTTTGGGACACCGCTTCTGAAGCATAAAATGACTAGATATGCTAAAAATTTTGGGGGCAACCCTGGCTACGCCAATGCCCAGAGTGCAGGCGTTAAGTCTCTTCACTCTAATAAAAGTTTCTTTGCCTCTGATATAATCACGAACACCCTTGTTTTAGTCCAAAGGTATGCAGCATAATGCTCTCCAGCTTCATAATCGGTGGCAGAGGCTTTATTTTTATGATTGTAAGTCGGTACAGTGTTCCAAAATACAGCATTATTGAGTTGAAAAAGGGATTGTTTGCTTTCAAGTGACAACCGCCATAGGCGCACGGGAAGGCATTTTACTGGGGAGGCGGAAAAAGTTTACCCTGAAAATAATAATTTGCCCTAAAAATAAACAATTTGCCCGAATTACACGGATCACCCCCAAGTGAATAAACATTGAATACACTGTATTGAAATTTTTTTTCACCGTTCAAGATTTTTGAGCAACTCCCGCTTGCCTCGAAAAACAGAGTTTGCCCTGAAATTTTTACTGTATTGAATATATTTTTTAAGATTTAAGGTTTTCGAGCAACTTGCCGCTTTGCGCTTGCCCTGAAAAACAGAGTTTGTCCTGAAATTTTTCACTGTATTGAATCTACTTTTTACATTCAGGATTTTTGAGCAACTTGCGCTTACCCTGAAAAACAGAGTTAGCTCTGAATTCACTGTTTTGGATATATATTTTTTATCAATCAGGATTTTTGAACAACTTGCGCTTGCACTGAAAACAGAGTTTGCCCTGAAAATTTTCAAACCAGTGGGGGGCGGCAGCCTCGTACGTCTATGACATGCGCCAACGATCAAAGCACAAAGCAAGCAAGCGGCCTTACGAGATGCCAAATTCAGCAGTTCGTCAAAATGTTGTTGGCTACTTGCGTAAACTGTGCCCGCATCAATATAACTTGTGATCGAGTTTGGCTGTTGACGAACCGTCGAAGTGCCTGCAACACAAAGTCTGAATTCAGAGTTATACTCCTTCAAAGCTGTGCGAGCAAGGCCGTTCGAACATGCTGTGCACAGGGTCGGCCATGACAACCAATATATAAATATAAGTGGTTGATAAAATACAGTGTAACACTGGTTTTCATATTTGAATGGGACTCTATGTTCGCGAGTCTCATTTGGGACCATGCGTTGAAAAAGTCGTGATTATGTGAAGTCACTAAGCACAAATTATACGAAAAACCATCGTAAACGCAAATGTCAGTATTAGCATCAAGACGGACGTTAGAAAAACTGCAGTAAAGGGCTTTATTTTAATTTATCTCATTATCTAGGTCACATTGGGCGTTAAGAATATAATAAAATAATAACCTTCAGTTACTTTTACTATTTTTCTACACTTGCCGCCGATTCAGAATCAAAAAGTGTGCCATACCTTTTTTCGCACGTAGGCTACATTCAAACCTAGACTTCTCCAACTTTACAGGCAAATTTTGCAAAGCAGCCAATTGGGCTTATGGAAAAGAGACGGGTAAAAGTGACGTAGTAAGAATAAGTAACTTACATGATGCGTCACGCACTGGCTGAGAACGAACCACAGGAAAGCAAGTCTTGCCCTCCTGTGTGAAGTGTATGTCATTGTTTGCTATGGGGATGTTGAAACAAGCTGGATCGCTGCTTCCACATGAGCAATCTATAGGAGGAGAAGTTCCTGAAAAAGAGGTGTGGTCGCAGTTGAAAAAGGAGTGTGCATTTGCTTAACTTCAGAAAGCTGACTTATCATAAAAGTCTTTGAACGTAGCTACAAATTAAAGCAATTGTTGCAGAAATTTTTGCAGATTACAATTAGAAGGGTAGAAAACTCCTTTTGTTGCCTGTGACACTGTTTTAACATTAATGCATCACTTTTGCTGAATATTTTGAGTCTTCGCTTCTCGGAAGCACGATCTCAGAAAGCATACCAGAGAAATATTCTTATTTTATTAGACCTTGCAGTACAGGTTATAATGACCAACACAAGGGTCGGCAACCTGCGGCACGCGTGTCGCATTTGGCACGCCAAGCAATTCCCAAAGGCACGCAGAATCTCCACGTTTTACATATCAATTTTGTTATGATTCACAAGAAGTATTATTATTGACCTTAACTTGTATAAAAATACGTATGTGGCTGGCACACTGAATGATTTGGAACTTTAACTTGGCACACATTTACCAGAAGGTTGCCGATCCCTGGGCTAGCACCATTGCATTTAATAACTGCAGCTACTGTACTGAATGAAAACGTAAGATGGGTGTATTCGCAAGTAGGGGAAGCACTGAAGGACTGTTAATATGTTTTCTTACTACTTCTATCTCTCTTCGCAAGTTTCCTTATTCAACGCTAATTAAACATATTGTAAGTTTAGTCACAGTCCGGTGTCAAGAAAACCGATTCGTCCAAAAAAAAACCGTTACATCACCTGGTAACCATCATTAAAATGCACTGCGTACATACTTCTTGTTGTTGGGACGTCGGAAATGTCATGAGCGATGTACTGACCCCAGAAAGGAAGCATCTGTGCAAAGCGGTTAGATTTTTGTATAACGTCATCCTGCATTGCCGTAGATATGCGACGGGCCGAAGGCAGAGGCTGTCCGTTCTTTGCTTTACGTGGTTTACCTGAGATTGTACAATAAACGACGTTATTTTTTCTTCAAGCATGAACGGTATTTCATAGCGTATTTTGAACCGAACAGTCTAAATTTAAGTTCAAAATTTACCTTGTCTTTGGTAGTTTCTTCTACTTAAGGTTTTTTTTACACTAAACCAAAGCAGGCCGCAAAGCAGCAAAATATTTCGAGCGATGAATGTGGGTCAATTAGTAACCAGTCGGTTAAGAGTAGTAAGAAAGGTCGATAAGCTTTATATTTAAAAAATAAAGGCAAACGACCGTTAAGACCCGTATATTTTGATTCTTTGCTTGAAATTTTATGCAATTGTTTTGCTTTCGTGAATTAAGCGCAAACAAACCCATGTCTATGTCGGTTGTCTCAGGTTTTGCCGATATAATGCAAATGAGTCTTAATGACCCTTTCAAGTAATAACATGGCCAGCCGGGTCTGCATGCTAATTCGTAACATTTGCTACGTCACTCTAAAGCAGGGGTGAGGAACCTGCGGCCCGCGGACCAAATGCGGCCCGCGTCAACATTTGATATGGTCCGCATCAGAATTTTCCTCACCCAATTCAGAGTGCAAGATCGCGTCAAAACGAAGTTCCATGGTAAGCAGGTACTTAAATAGTATGCCAGAAGCCTCTATGCCTTAAGGTAGTATGATATATGAAGCCTCTATCTCTCGTACTAAGATAAAAGTATAATTTTAGGGTAATTTCAATTGTTTTTTTGCGGCCCGCCAGCGATATAATCCACAATTTATGCGACCCGTGATAGTAAATAGGTTCCTCACCCCTGCTCTAAAGGAGTGCTGTTGTCGTATTGGTTTCATGTTTCTCAACCTTTTTACACAAGTGGCCCAGATAACGTTTGGTGAAAACTACGTGGCCCACTACCTTGTCAGCATAGGATAGGCTTTTATACGCATGGGGAAACACACATTATTCTAAAGTAGCAAATTTATTCCCACACGCGATTCAGTGAGAATCTTGCTGCTGAACACAATGTGTTCCCTCGCTGTAATGATTAGATGTCTAGATAACTCTAACATATTTTGTCCTACCTCCCTGGCCCACTCGAAAATTGCGCTATGGCCCATAGGTTGAGAAACACTTTGTATGGATTTTGTGCTTCCAAATGAATGATGCTTAGACTCACATCTGGATTGTGGTGCGTCAAGATATTGGCAGTAAATGGTATTGTTCTTATGACTAATGTCGACAACTTTGTATAAAGAATGGTCGTCATTTTGTGAGCCACGTCCGCAGCTTTGAATAAAAAGTAACATCATGAGACCTTGCTCAAATGACTGCTCTACAGCCTACAGGACAGGTTTAGACAAAGTAGGTGAGGTTAAACACAAAAATTGTGGGGCATTTGTTGTGAATATTGGATAAATGAAATGAGTAAAAAACATAACTTTTTGGGAAAAGCTAATTTAATTATTGGTTGAAGATAAATGTCTCAACGCACGTTCTTCAACATTTTGCCAAATTGTTATTTTAAGCAGAAATCTAATGGATCAAGAGAGATTAAATTTCTGGAAATTAAAAGAAACAAACAATGAAAAACATAACATTTGCTTTGGATTCAAAGGTAAAGTCTAGTCCAGCCGTACATCCCATCGTTCTTTGTATTACTTCACAACATAGATTTAATTGCATGCAATTTTTAAAATCGTACCCAATCCGTCTGCGTAGTCTGGAGGAAGAAGTCTTTTCAAGGGTCGGTTAACTGCTCCTCGTGTCACGTCGTTCGGATTGTTGCAAGTCCCGTCTGGTTTGTAGTATCTGCATTACATGTAGAGTGAAGATCAATGCATATTGGTTTGGTCACATCTTCCAGTACACTACAGACGTTGCACGAGAGCAGGACAGCTGTTAGAGAAATGCTGTTCAACGTTTTGAGTACATCACGTTGGTATCAAATGCCCATGGCTTTAGTTCACAATGAAACTTATCAACAACTAGAAATTATGAAACATAAACCACAATCCAGAACACGTTGAATGCATGCGCAAATTCAACCCCAAATACTGCTCGCTATAACGAAAGAGGTTCTTTTAGGTTGATGTTTTGCAAACGTTCGACGGGCAGTTTTTGGCGTGCTTGAGTGGAGAGTGATTTGCTTCCTCATGCATCTACAGAATGAGCAAATGCTTTCTTTACATTATTATTTCCAAGTTAGTGAGAACTCACCAACTTGAATCAAGTTTAAACAAAAGATTTAAAAACACCAACTTTGTAACAAAATTGTTTTGAAGTGAATAAACAAAAAAACTTACGTTGCTTATAATAGGAAAGCTTGCAGCTTTTTGCTGCTCAAAACTTTGTCCCTGAAAGAGTATTATGCAAAATCACTGTAAATTTCAAGTATTTGCTGTGGTTTACTCCAGCTGGTGAATTACGATCTAATATTCGTAGATCAGAGTGTTTATCTTCTTAACACAATGTGGATGTGTTACGTAACCTTTTTCACAAGGCTAAACGAATGCGCGACAAAATCTTCGCAATAAACTTGGTTGATCCAGCTCTAATTGACTTGAATAGTTTCTTGTAGTAACACTTCACAGGTAACGTCGGTTTCACGGTTGAAAGAATCACATTGATTTGTGAAGGACTTACATTTTTTAACGATAGTGAGAAAAAGTTTCATTTTTTACTTTTTTATTTCCAGTTACAAAACAAGACTTGACAAGCGTCAGGGGTTAAACAAATTTCAAGAAGATTGCACTTAAAGCATAAACATATTAATTGAATTTGAAGTTGTTTAGGAAGTTAACTTGAACTTGGAACTTGCTTTTAATAACGACTCGAACTAGGGTACTTTTACAAGGGTTGGCTACGTATGGTTACTACGATTTACAGTTTATTACAAAATGAAATTGGCATCTTTCAATTAAACACAAAACGTATTTCAGCTTTTGCTGCAACGCAGTCAGTGCAGAGCAAAGAAAAGTTTTCACATTTTTAAAAAGTAGCTTGCCAACCTGCAGCTTGCAACACCTGCCCTATTGGATCAACCAGAATGCAGAATCTCGATCTATTGTGCATATGAAATCCTTTTTCAATGCATGTTAATTGAAAGTGATAAGACCTTCGAGCACACAAACATATTCACGCTTTCGTGTAATCAAATCGGCTCTCTGCTTGAATAAGTTGTTTTGGATACAAATATTAACCAAAGGCTCAGTTGCTCGAACATATTTTTTTGACTATTTTGTTCGATTGTCTATTGAAATTAACCCGAAATTCCTGCAAAACTTGTTTTAGTCGCGACGAACTTAACACGAATTTCCTATAGCTTACAAAAAATCATTGAAGTGAAAAATACGCTTGAAAGATTTTTCTGCAATAGCAAAACCGTTGGTGTAGACTTTTGTCAGATGATGTATAAATATTAGCATCCATAACTTTGTTATTCATTCCGATTCCTATTCAACCCACTTCATTTGTACCAAATTTTGCGACTCACGTATTCGTACAATGAACGCAAGTTTGTGAAAAATCGATGACAAGCCTTCCAGACATTCAAGAAATCGCTTCCCAAAATACAGGTTCCAATATGCGACCAACTGAAGAAAGATCCAAGCATGAGTGGTTTCAACAGTCAAAGCTATTACGTGATGAGTTTTCAAGACGACCTTAGACGTAAGTTGGGTACGCATCGGATGTGGGCAGTGTTCCCTCTAACGTGCACAACTGCGCAAATGCGCAGTACCACCAGACCATCTGCGCAGCGAAATCTTTCTCGCGCAGTGGCAACATTCCAAATGTAGTATCGTATATCGCAAAACCGCCTAAAACGCTTCAGTAGTTATGTGTCTACATGGTTGCCCAATTGCATGCTCACACAAACATTTGCTCAGTGCAAAATTTCTAACAGCGAACACTGGATGTGGGAGCATTGAGATTCCAGGGCCAGCGAAACAATAGGTTTATTTTCCCTCCTGTGCATATGGTGGGTTTCAACATAGTGTTGAACCGAGGTTTGAAGTGAGCTTTTTAGATGTTTTGTCGCTGCAAACGGCAGATGCACGGCAGATGCACGGCAGAAGCAAAATCTGGCATTGCTCGCACAATGTAAAAACGTCATCAGGTGAGTTTACGTTTTCTTGTCTGAAACGAAAGCTTCTGGACAAATGTACAGCAGATTGGAATAAAAAGCATGACTGCTGGATCCCAAAAAAGAGTTACGTGGTTTGCTTGTAATAAATTGGCATCTGAAATATGCGCGTGATGGAAGTTTTGGGACAGTAAAGAGCATATATACGAAGACAGGGCCAACCAGTCAGAGACCAAGAACCACATTTCTTACTGCGTTACCGCGAAGAGCCACGTCATACACATGGCCACACATGAACATCAAACCATCCCTTCCTCACTCACACACATAACTTTGCTCAGCTAGATTTATTGTAGATATCACACACCAACATGACAATGACAGAACTTTACAGGCCGTTTATCGTTATGCATGTTATTTAGTGGGATTTCTGGTAATTACGCAAGAGCCGCATGAAACCGGGTAAAGGGCCCCACGAGGCACGCGAGACTCGGTTTGGCCACCACTGATGTATACTATTAGAAAAGATTAAAATGTGTTAGATGTGCGACTCTAAACTCTCAAAATTCATTACTCCTTGTTGTGCTGCATGTGCTTGGCCTCTGTTCCAGGATGTTTAGTTTCATGAAACGAGGATGCACCAGCGCCGGATTTAGGGGGAGCCCAAGGGGCCGGGCCCAAGGCCCCCCACCAAAGGGGGGCGCCCACCATGTTCGTGTGTTTAGCCATATGTGCGACATGTGGGTGTCACTTAGTCATTTTTAGCGAGAAAAGTATGTTTGTAGATGCTATTAATTATTATCGGTCGGCCAAACAGCAGTATTTCACTGGAAGAATATTTGCTATTGTTACGAAACAACTATTACACTTATTGGTTTCCTGAAAGCCGGTCAAGTATCTAAATCTAGTGAATGCAAAGCCAAGCCAAGTAGAACACGTTAGCTTACGTCTCAACTCGTTTCTGGAAGATTTTGTTTCTGCTACGCTCAGATTTCCACAAGTCGCATATGAGAATAGCATTGCTAGGTATGGCTACCATACGCCTTCTTTTTGAAGTACATGTCCACTTTTTTCATGAGAAATCAATTATTCTCTGATGACATTCGAAAATTTCCCTCTTTTTGCATTCTTACTGTACATAGTTATAATCAGTGGCGTAACTAGAGCTTTGAGTCAGGTGGAAAACTTAGCTGAAAATCGCCCACTGGCACTGTACAGGGCCCACTAGCCAACACTCTGAAAAAACTTGAGAAATGACGGTGAATCCGGATGTGGATACCTATGCTGAAACCCTAAATCACCGGAAAATAATCCGAAAAACGCAAAAAAACAACAACCTACTGAAACCCAAACGAATACTAAAACCGAAAACGCACTGAAACCCAAACGAATACTAAAAGCCGGTTTTCACATTTAGATTGCCACGAGGGCAATTCGCCCCTCTGTCTCTCCTCAGTTACGTCAAGGGCTATGATATATTGTTTTTGCATACAGTAAGCTGTCCCTGCTCTACTGCAACAAGATACAAGCTCTGGTGGCGTAGCTTAGTTTATGGGAGGGCCTGCAAGTTGTCAAATTAATCTATGCTTCGGTTGAGTTAATTCTCGGCTGGAAAGGCGGGAATGCTTTCACATTAATCGTTATATAACAGTGTTAAATCTTTTTTCAGTATCCCAATGACCTTGGCATTAAGAGTGTGGACTGCTGACGCCATCATACTGTACTAGCTTTGCTGATGAATCGCGATACGGTAATCAGTGTATTGTACATACTGGTAGCTTAGTGTAGTAACGTCTATTAATTATAGCGAATCCAGGGGTTCAAAAATGCGGTCGCGCACTTGCACCGCGCGACCAAAAACTAAATTATTTTGAAACTGGGTGAATTACCTGCGGTTGCATTTACACAGTTCGCAAAGAAGAGTGAAAGGACTATAGCGGCTTTGTGGATTTTGAGTACCAAAGACTTATTTCTCGTAGCGTAACCAGGTGGCTGTCACTTTTTCGCAGCTTGCCAAGGATGCTTCAATTGTATCCAGCTTCAAATTCATATTGCATGTCCATCGACAAGCCAACTGTTATTCTGAAACGTTTTTTTGGAATTTTTTGGAAATTCTTTGAATTCCGTTCACATTAAGACATTTGCAATCATTTGTGTTTGCTTTATTAAGCAAGTTAGAATATTGAGAAGTCAAAAGCATCAGTTTTTGAGGTTGTATCGTACTTCGCCACTGTGAAGGCAAAGATTCAAGAGAGACAATCAGATGTACATATGAAGCCAAGTTAAATTAGCACTAAGAAAATTCAGCGAAGGCAAGGATCATGACTGTGATTCATTCATGTCAGATGTATCTGTATTGTACAAGTCTTGTGTTTCACATCTGGCTAAATGGACCACTTTATTTGCTGAATTTAAACGCTTTGACTAGATTCCTCCGTTTGCAAACAACTAATTGGGAAAAGGATGTAACATGTTAATAGCATCTGCTTGATAGAAACGTTTCTATTGATTAAGCTGAAGTACATCGTTTGGCCAATACCAAAACTTGTTTGAGTTCGTGCAAAACAAGCATCAGCAAATGCAAATTATTGTAAATGATGGGAGATGATAGAAGGGCAAAATATTTTGCAACTTGCAATACCATTAAAAGCTTCAAGAACTGATAAAGATTGCACAGTTTTACTTCAACGTTAGGGCTCTAAGCTAATGCAGAACGATTCATTCCTTGATGCAGCCACAAACCAAAAAGAAAGAGAAACCTTCCTGGTTGAACCAGTTTCTGTCCAAAACAATTTAAAACATCTTTCATGCAAACAGCTTCATAAAAGTGTAAGACGCGATTCTATGTTTTAGGAAATTTAAGAAATCTGTAAAATATCCATGGGCTAAATAGGTTAAGTAAAAACAGATTTTGTTTCGTGTGTTTTGAATGAAACATTTTCTACACAATTGGACGTTTTACTTCAATGCTTAGAACTAATCAATAGGCCTATTTGTTATTTGACTTGAGTGTAGAATACACTCACGTAAGTGACAGTCATAAATTGTCCTCCCTTTTTGCGCTGAAATAAACATGGATAGAAAAATGGGGATCGTCCCCTTTTTTCGAGTGTAGAGCTTATCCAAGTGGTGATAAAAAACATTAAAAAGCAAAAGAAGCAGAAATGAGAGAGGTAGAAGTTGCAGCTAAGTCAAGAAACTTCAAGTTATTACGTCAAAGTGGCAGTGAAGCCCAGCAGAGACATTCCTGCGGAACCAGCAAGAGGACAGATATTGAAGAACAAGTTGTTGCAGACTTAGATGTACGTAACGATGCCAATAGACCTAGTTTTACCAGCGGTGGAGCAGCAAAAGAACGTCAAGAAGTATCATCGAAAAACACGATAGATGAGTTGTCTGAGGCTATCACTGGATGCAAAGATATCGGTCTCTGGTCATCCAATATACCGGAAAAAATGCGGGAATATTGGTTGTAAAACGAAAAGTTATTTTTAAAACATGATGTTCCACAAAACAGAAAAGACAGAAAC
>Ga0210059_1001712_pt1 | contig 33423 bp, 22 predicted proteins | sample Ectturendosymbi2_FD_188042 | JGI IMG/M metagenome (GOLD analysis project Ga0210059, IMG submission 188042) | Ecteinascidia turbinata endosymbiont from Florida, USA - Sample 2 (SPAdes) (version 2) | ecosystem: Host-associated > Tunicates > Ascidians > Unclassified | place: Key West, Florida... | reverse complement strand
TGTGAGTGACGTCATAAGTGGAGGACTTTTAGGCCACCTTGGCCCACTTTGCCTGGCCCTGGGTGCCAACCGTTAGGTGGTAGTATTTCGCTGAAGTTTTTACTGGAAACTAGGCTACAATCCAAGTCTTTTGATACTTTGGATGACCTGCTGGGGTTTCTGGTTCAAAAGTTGTGATATAAGTTAGTAAAAATATTTGACTAATTAGCCAATTAGATAATTAATTAATTTGTTTATTTTAGATCATAACTTTTGAACCAGAAATGCTAGAAAGTCGATCAAAGGCTCAAAAGATTTGGACTCGAGTCTAGTTTCCAATAAAAATTTCAGCGAAACACTTTGGCCTAGCGGTTGGGCAAAACTATGTTTTCTTTCAGCTTTTGAGTTATTGACAACGTAATAAACGTAGAATACTGCGTAGTAATTATGTGTGCTTTTCCATAGATGTGCCGAACAGCTTCTGGATCGTCAACACACATTCCCTGCAGTATCCAGCCAAACACCCTGAGGAAGTTTGCCTTATATGGTGGGCGTCAAACAGTGACTTTAATTCCTGGTGATGGAATTGGGCCAGAAGTTACAGATGCAGTGAAAAAGGTTTTCTTATGTGCAGGTGTGGTACCCAATGTAGTAAGATTAAGAATGAGTTAACCTATGCACACATGTCTTTTTGTGTAGAGTTGTGATACGAATGAGTCCCACTGGTTAACTTAAAAAATGTTACAACATACAAAACATTATTACTCAAAATATGTAATAGACCCATCAATTAGTTTTTCTGAATATCTGTTGTTTCATCAAGTTGAATTATGGTATTTCACCAAAAACTGTAAAAAATTACTCAAATTATTAGTCTACAACCAACTGATTTTTTGCCATTGGCACTCTTTCATGGAAGATACAGCTGTTTTAGTGCCTAGTGTATTTTGTATTTTGCTGATTATAAAAAATCAATAATAAAAACATGTGTGAAATCAGTAATAAAATGTTTTCTTGCATTAAAACAGTTCTCGATTTTCATACCACTATTTGTGATATTCTCTAATCTTAATCATGGGCAAATCGTCTCTAATACAAGACACGGCGTTATGCTAATTTGACCTGCTGACGTGTCTAATTTTGCAAATACCTATGCTTCACTTTATTCAGTGCATCTAATTCACTTTGAACTGCGAAGTGATGAAGGCTTAAGTCAAGTTGCGGTTGCTTGAGACTCAAAGTAGGCTGGGGATTTGAAAGGTGATTCTGTATAAAATATTGGCTTTAATTTAGCATTCCTTCCAAGACCACTTTATGGCAATTCTAACCAAGCACTGATGCACAGAAAAATGTTTGATACTCAGAAGCAGACGATGGAGCCAATACCTAACTTACAAAGAAACAGAATAACTAATTCAAAAAGTTACTGAAGGAAAAATCTGACCATGCACAAGATAAGTGAGGTCATAAAGACACATGAAACAATGTGTGGAGAAAAATACATTCAGAGTGAATGCTGTGTGAGTGGTTTGTGCCCAGCAAGAAAGCTCAATGAGCAGTCTATAATAAATGTTTTGATTTCAGGCCACAGGTAATTGTTCATGCAGTAGGCTATTGGCCTGAACAAGCTCAAGTTTCCTTCATTTTGTTTTTGATTGCTTGAACTTATGGATGCTGTATTGTTTCATCACTGCAAAGCAGCAGCATCAAATCTATTTTTATCTAAAATGTTTTTTTTCATCAAGTAACTTCTCATGTTCTGCATGCAAAAGTGGCATTTTTTTCTTAAAAATTGTACAGATAAGGCTTTCACATCAGTACTCAACCATATTTGCCATATTTTGGCAATAAGTGAGCAAAATTTGCTGTGTAGAGTTGATTTCATATAGTCTTACACACTCTGATAACTGCTGCTCAATTCTTGCAATTTGTTGAGATTGGGTTATATAAAAGTAAGCATTACCTACAGTGTGGTTTTGGCTGCCTAATGATTCACATCAAATTGGCAGTACTGGAAGAAGTCCATTTCCATAAAAAGGTATTGTATACTTCATAAGAATTAGTCTCATTTTATATAGTGTGTCGTCTTGTGTTTGTATTAAAATTCTTTAGCACATAGATATAAACTGTTGTTCTAGAACTTGTAAGTTACAAAATGCAACATGTGTCTGAGTAAAGTATGGATTCCTGTGAGGCTGTTTTTTTCTGCTGAGACATTTTGTTCATTTGTCCTGCAATATTAACAGTATTCACTAGCTTACCCTTTGGACATTATGACTGAATTGACTTGATTTTTTCAGTCATTAAAAAAGCAATGGTAAATTATTGAAAAATGGCTGAAAAAAAACAGCTGTGAAGTCATGTTACAAAAACCAACATGTTTGCTGTTCTACCCAGATCAAGTACTAATTTTCTGGGCAATATTGTATGGCTCTTTTGTCTAATTAGTGAAGCATAGACTTTTGCAGCGATTGACTGATTGAGGGATCTCTCATTTGTGGTAAACATATAACAGGCATGCTTTCCTCCTCCACTGACAAAAAAGTTTCTTTTACTCCATCTGTAGGTGAAATCGATGTAAATCTGTGCTTGCATCAGAGGAATGCAGAGCATAGCTAAAGTCCCAAAGTTAACTATTTGCAGAGATTAGGTAATGTGCCATTAGTAATGACCACACAACATCCAAACTTCCATCCAATTGCTGTTTCTAATGCAACATTTGACAAAATTGGAGTTTTGTTCGATATGGAACAATTTGATTAGTTTGCAGTGGCGGTTTAAATGAAAGTTGGTATGTTTCGGTTCACATTGTAGATTCCACATATGCCAATCTTGTTTTTGTGGTGTCCTATTAATTTAGTGTGAGCAACTTTTTTCTCTAATAACTGCACCTTTTCAAAATTTTCTTGTTCAATTTTGAAGTATGCAGATTAGATTTGTAAAAATAAGTGAGTAGCCTTCCATCAATTGTAGAAATTCTCTTGTAATCAACCACAATTTTACACCAAAGGTGCTTGTTGAAAGCACAAACACATGTTGCATATTTTATCAGTAAACACATAAATTCTCTGAAAACTCTTACATCATCGTGGCTGAATGCCAGCAGGCTTTTTTAATCAATTCAGAGAAGGCAGGCAGAGAAACTGAGGCATATGAGGAATGATTTCACTTGAGTTGTGTACTGTGAAGGTGTAGGGTGTGTTGATGGGGATTTTCTACAGAAATTGAATAGATTTTAGAGATGACCTCTTGACTGAAGACAAGAATATAATTTCAACTTTCTCAGGTCGATTTCACACTTTGACAAGAAAGCAGTAGGAACTTCCTGGAAAAATATCTAAATAGTCTCAGATTTTGTGGACAAAACAGGGCTAATGATATAATGGAGGTCAAAATGCACTGCATAGTCTAGTCCAATTGATGTCCATGACCTCTGTTTAGTGAGGCGATGATAATGTTGTAGGTTGCTAAAATAATGTGTATGCCTACATCCCAAAGAATATCAGGGAATTCAGATACTAGATGAAATTAGAGAGGCGGCCTGGATGTGCATCTTGTTGAAGATAAATATATCTGCATTAGCTGAAAGTAAGCACAAAAATTAGGACAATTACAGTATATTCCCATGCAGGCATGTCAGCCAAGCAATTTAATTTATTTATGAAGTTTGCTGAGCTTAACAAGGTTCAGCTCATCCTTGAAAGCATTTATTGATTGACAGACAGGCTGGGGTTAATGATGAATACTGTTACAAAAGTTTTGGGATGCTTTGGCATACACAGACTTGTTACATAATATTGTTGAAAAGCACATAATTATAAGATTCCTTCATTTTCATAGCTGCTTTTCTTCTCAGGAGGGTTTCAGGGGCAGCAGCCCTAGCCTATGACTCGGAATGCCTCATGGTTTTCAGTCATCTCTGATTGTTCTGCTAGCTCCACACCAACATGGGACCAAGTCAGGTTGGAATTTTGTCATGCCACCTGGTTCTTGGATGAACTCTGGGCTGCTTTCCTGTGGGTGTAACTAGCAGGACTTGCCGAACTGGCATAGCTGGGATTTCTCTCTGTGAAGGATGTGTCTCAACATTTAGGGCTTTGCAACTTACTGCTGTGCACTTCATCACTAAGTGTCACACTGTGAGCTCTTTGCCAAAAATCCCATCTCTGCCACTTGTACTTGCCATAGCACTCACTCAGTCATTACCCAAGATTCATAAACATAGGTGAGGAACAGAAGAAAGACTGCTTTGAAAACTGACAGCGGTGTTTGTGGTGTTCGAAAGCTCCCATTGTGTAAACACAGAGCGATAAAGCTCACACAAAACTGCATATGTTTTACCAATCCGTATATCAATCTCCCTGTTATGTCTTCCGTCACTTATGAATACCGCTGTTGGTACTTAAACTTCTCGACCTCCTGCAGTGTAATGCTGCTTGCTGTAAGCAGCATGTACTGGCTTGGTTTTTCAGAGAAACATAAAAGCTCAGCCGTTTCAGTGCTAATTTTCATTCCAGCCTGGTCACACGCAACTGCAAACCAATCAAGTGCATACTGAAGACCCTGTTCAGAAGATGCAAGCAGTCGTGAGTCGTCCGCAAAAAGCAAACAGTTGATCCTGCAGCTTTCAACTGTGACGCCCTTGTTGACTTGACCGTGGCTGTCTATCCAATTCATATAGACTATGAAAAGGAATGGTGGCAACACATACCCTTGTCGGATCCCAATACCTACTGTGAACGGTTATATAATTGATATAACACAGACATATAATAAATGATTTTTGACCTAGTTCTATTTGAGCTGATGATGCCTACTTCGTAGGCGAAATTGATACTCAATAAGATCTTTAGTGTCTGATGCCTTGCTGGGAAAGGATTTCTTTTGATAAACAGCGATTTTTGACCGCATTGAAAACCATGCATGGTGTTGTAAAAAAACACTGTACATCAAGTTTAAACATGGACAGCAAGAGATAAGATTTCTTTTTTATGTAGGAGTTCCTGTAGATTTTGAAGAAGTTAATGTCACTTCTGAAAACATGTCTCATGGATCATGTGATGATGCAGTTATTTCTATTAGGAGGAATCAAATTGCTATTAAAGGTAATGCTCTGATTCTTTAAATGTTTCTTTAAATTGACACTTCAATATGTGAATGTTACATTTTTGGTATTTGCTTGTTCAGGAAACATTGAGACCAATATAGAGAAACTTGATTTCGACCAACGGTCTGCCAATGTTACCTTAAGGTCAGTAGAAAAGAATTACTACAGATTTGTTTAAGTTTTTGAAAGGAATGTCATCAAAATCACTGTTTTCCACCTTTTTCAAGCCAATACGCAATTACTTTATGGTTTTGCGTTAACAGCACCGGTGCATGAGGCAATTGCTACTGGACCTCGCAGAAACAGAAAATTACATACGATCACTGCAAACGTATAGAACCACTCAAGTCACAAAATGGATCTGCAATCCATTTGTGAAAAAAACTGGATGAATCGAGCATGACTGTGCCATATGGAATTCAACTGGAGTTGGTTAATGATGGTGACCTTAAATGAACGTGTACGTTTGAGACGCACTGCCTGTGACTGACGTCGTATGACCTCTGCGCCATGCGACGTAGAACGCTAACAATGGCACATACAAGAGTGAACTGGTTCTTGGCGTTCTTACAGTTGCAGGTTCGCATCATCTAAGTCAGGGGTGCACAACCTGCGGCCGTACACGGCCTTAGATGAAAATTTGTGGCCGTGCACATGTAATTAATTTAAGTTGTGGCGGCCGGGCATTAATAGAAACTCTCTCTTTGCTGTATGAGGATACTTAGTCAAAAGATGGGTAAACAGTGGAAGCAGGCTAGGCTCAGTGTGTTGAAGCAGAACAGAAACAATGCAAAAAACAAAAATACCTTAAACTGACTGACGGCCGAAATTCATAAAAATATACCTAATGCGTCCGGCAATAGCGAAAAGGTTGTGCGTCCGTGTTCTAAGTGTAAAGGGACCGCAACATGCAAAATCAAACAAAAATATCCTGACATCGTCACAAGAGAACTGAAAACCCTGCTGCCATTTTTGACTTTGTATCTTTGTGAAGTGTACTTTGCTATATTGACTGCAACCAAAACAAAGTTACTGTGCAGATTAGGCGCAAGGAACACACTGGTGTCATTGACCACCATCACCCCTAGATGCGACCAACCATTTGCCGACAAACAAGCCCTCCTTCGACTGATTTAGCGTTATAGTGAATTGTATTGAACATTCGTTAAGTTCTTCTTGCTGTATTTGTTTGCCACACCGTGATGCCTACATAAAACCGTCCATAATGCAAAACAAGGTTGGGGACCTGATTAGGATTTATGCTACAAATTATACAATTGTCTACAATTATTAAAACGTTTGCTTATGTACAAAAGCACATTTGCTTTTGTTGTTGTCCAACTACCTCTGATTCGGCTCAGAAACATGAACTAAACCATTTACACACAGCGCAAAATATATTGAATGAACCAAAGTGAAATACGTGATGTTACATACCGAAGTTAAAGTTTGGGCAACCTCGTATAAAGCATTTGTGCGCTCGAAAAACATTAAATAGCATATACTCCTTGATGGGGGTAATTTCTATTCAATAAGCTGATTATTTTGTTGTTGATATGTTTGCATATTTCACTTAGATCTTGGGTTGCAATAGTAGTGGAAGCTTGACTATATTAAAAAGGTTATTTTAGTTGAAGTTCCTAGGGTTGGATGTATACAGGACATTTTCAGTCGGAGCATTTGGGATACCCAGTTGATTGTCTTGATGTTGATTTCCTGTTGTTGAGAATACTTATACATGTATTTGAGAAAGACATTCAAACACTTTTGCCGTTGATTTCACAGTAGTTTATTTTAAAGCGCATTGCTTGTAATTCCACTTGGAAAAGTAAGTATCAGGCAAATTTAAATATCTCTGTCGTAGATCTGATCTTTATACTTTCAAATAAGAAGTCCATTTCCTAATCTGGATTTGCTAAAGTCGAGATATTTAACACTGACTCCAAAGGAATGGCACGGTACACCGTGGGGTTATCTGGAAACTACGTCACTGATGTAGCAGCTCCGTGCTTGATTAAGGGTGTGTGGCGGTGTTATTTAAATGATCAGTTGCTGGTAAGTAAAAACTGCTCCATTAAAACTAGGTGTCATCTTGAAACAGCACAAATTCGAAAAATGTAACGAACTGGAAGTATAAAAATGTGATAAAAGGTTTGTCATTATGTCCAGAATGATGTGCTTTTAAGCATATAGATAGTGGCACTACTTTAAACTCTACCGTAGTTCACAAAAATTTATAAAATGCGTATTGCGTAAAAGCGTAGTTTTGCATCCGTGTTAAAATTGTTCTGTTGGAGTGATTTTGTTATTTGTAGACTATTTGCTTCATGAAACTCAAAGTGGTTGAGGTCTTGCAGTGGTGTGTACAAATTTGAGACAAAATTCACACAACCATACTGCCTCATGCAATCCTTGGAATTAAGAGTCTGAAGCGAGTCGGTCTGTAATGCTGGAACTTGTCAATACGATTCAAACGTTTTCCAGCTTTAATGTCGGAGAATTTTAAGCAACCGTTTTAAGCCACTATATTACGTAGATAAAGTACAAACCTTCAGCGCCTGACAATTTTTCAATAGTATTCAGTCATACTCTTGAGAAATCAAAAATTGGTATTGGCGAAAACGTTGGTAAATCTGTACCTTGATTGGAATGTTCAGCGCTAATTCACGATCGTTGAATTTCTTCGTTTCAGGACCGAATTGGATCTTTTTGCTAACGTAATTAAACTGAAAAGTGTACCTGGAGTGACAACCCGGCACAAAAACATAGACATTCGACTGATAAGGGAAAATACGGAGGGTGAATACTCCAGCTTGGAACACGAGGTTGTACTTGTCAAGTAGCTAGCATTGTTTTTACTGAGTGAACGTTAAAAGTACAACGCTTGGTTGTAATTGACACTTATCCTTTGCCATTCGAGTTATAAATAAAGTGTTTTTTCAATGGAAGTAAAATAGAGTTATTTCGTTCCACCCTTAGAAGTTAAGGCGTTGCTGTCTGTACGTGTGTATTGCATAGATGAGGTGAAGTGGGTGTCTATCCAGCAAACAACAGTTGTTAGAAATCATTTGCACAAAATAGCTTGCGAAAATGTTTCGTCATTGCTGAAATAACGCTTCAGTGATCCAATTGTGTTGAGTCGCGTTTGAATCACTGGCAACCTACATTCAAGTTGGAAGACGCATCGTAAAATTTGGCTTGCGGCGGAACTTTTAATAAACCATTCCCACGCGTGTGTTAGTAAATGAACACAATTACCAAGAAAGCGACATGATGCTTGTGTGTTCTGAAACTAAATGGCAGCAGATCCTTTTTTGTGGTAGCTTGCTGCTACCAGCAAGGCTTGCATTTCTGCCTCAATCAGGCTATGATCCTAAAAGAAAAAACGTTGCTTTTTCTTCATGGAGTTTAGCTGGAGTAGACCTGTTCTATCCATTACCGTTACCGCAACGACTGTCATTTGGTCTCTGGTCTTAAATTATGGTCTTAAAATTACTTCTAATATACTGATATTTTCCTTTCACTCATGACATGGTCTTAAAAAGCAAAACCAGCCTTTGATCATACGGGAAGACACAGTTAATCCAGAAAGCACAGAACACAGGTGACCATCTAAGTTGTAATCTGTAAAATTGACAGAGTGTTCCTGGTGTAGTGGAGAGCTTGAAAATTATCACCGCTGAAAATTCGTTGAGAATTGCTCAGTTCGCATTCAATTACGCAAGAAGGAATGGGCGGAAGAAGGTGACCGCTGTGCACAAAGCAAACATCATGTGAGTTGTGGAAATATCTTTTCGTGCTGCATCGACTGAAAGCTACAATGCTGAAGAAACTCTGTTCCTTCATTTGCTTTATGACGTAGAACTTGCTGTGAATTCGGTAAAAAATTGCATTCTTTAAGACGTACTTTGCAACTGTTTTTTTTCGCTGAGACATTTCGGTCACTTGCCCGAAATAGCTTAAAAACTTCCTCATTTTTTCGTTTTAGGACATTTTAATATGACTGAAAACGGCATTATGACCGATTTAACTTAAGTTTTTCAGTCATATAAAAAAATTCGGTCGGTCTATGACCGAAAAAAAGGTTTGCAATGCACGCTGATTTGGTCTGCGCTGAAAAAAAGTAGTTGTTCTGACCACTGATGTAGCCGAATATCGGTATGGTGTGGTTGTGTGCGGAAAATCTTGTTACGCGTATTCTTTGTCAGAACACATGTTTTTTATTTCAGGAAGTTGAGTGATGGCCTGTTTTTGCAATGCTGCAAGGAAACTGCTCGTGATTTTCCTGACATCGAGTTCAATGACATTATCATCGACAATGCCACAATGCAGATGGTTTCCAATCCCTGGCAGTTTGATGTCATGGTCATGCCGAATCTGTACGGAAATGTATTAGGTTAGTCATAGTTCAAATCAAAACTCCTAATTTTGTCTGACGTCGATGCGTTTGTGTGGACATAAAATTTCTAGATACTGTTGTTGTTTTGTAGATTTCCGATTTCCGACAGATTTCAACTAACTTAAACAATGTTTTTTTATATCTGAATTATCCTTCTCAAAACGAACTCAGCCTATTCCATTCAGTAATCTTCTGATTTCTGCCTTCTATGGCTTTTGACGAGTATAATCGTTATCTTCTTTTAAAGTCAACAGATGAACACTTCAATTTCTCTTCCACACTTCAAAAATATGTTCTTAGGGCTTCAAAGTGGCATGTATCAGTTGTTTAAGCAATTATGAAAAAGAGTAAACGTGGCGAAAGCCTAAGAAATTGCGAATGTTCTCTTTGCACCTAGTGTTTCGCTTTAATCGTCATGTTTACTCAAACCTGCCAGGCGTTAAGTTATCTGTGGCGTAGCAGCGCATGTGTCAACAAAACCCAACAAAAATCCATCCTCTGTGTTGGTATCAGACATACAATCTACCTGTGGCAAATGCATCGCGATCACTTCTATGGTGAAGCAAAAAAAACTGTAAGAAAGTGCAAATGCCTTTGCAATCGTTGATGATTCAGGCAAGCATGATTTAAACTGGGAACGATGCTGCGTATCTGAGACGCGTGACATCGCGAAGTGCATTTATTGGTAAATGTCGGAGGGAGCTGTCAATGACAAACTTTCTGAATGCAGTAAACCAAACCTTAAACAGTTAATCCAAACCCTCCACTACCACTGACGCTGTGTTTACGGACATAGTTTTAAAGCACGGTGTCCCAAACACAAGGCCGAGATCCCGTTCAAGCCGCAAACACATGCGCTGCGTCGCATAACTTTAACTTGGGCAAACTACGGCCTGCTGAACATTTTTGTGGCCCTCGTATACACAATACATACTTTTAGTATTTTTTATGCTAATCGATTATCACTGACTTATCACGAATCCTGGGGTAATATAAATCTCAAGAAACATGTAACAAAATACCATCCTCTTGATAAAATTAAACTAAGTTTGAATGTTAAAAACATAAATATATTACAAATTAAAGATATTAAAATATAATATATCAATATGTTAAAAAGTATTATTTGTAGAAGCTGACCTTTCGCAGGCTATTGACAGAACAGCGTGACCCTCAGTGAAAAAAGTTTACCCACCCCTGACTTAACTGCCTAGGCTCACGACTGTTGTTGGGTGGCGTCAGTTCGTTTACTGTTACTTTTGCGTTTTTATACATTGCAAATAACTTACCTACTATTAACACTTACAATTCAACCTTCTGGGGAGTGTCCAGCTTACTATATGCTTGGTTCGGAACACGTTGAAGCGTCGCGGCTGTTGGTCCACAGTAAACTCGCAACCTGCTCAGCTCTCACTTTGCCATCTTTAGGAAAGTTCATCCCCGGTTTGCTTAATTGCGAGTATTGAGTGAAAACCAGAAAAGTGTTCTCTTGCATTTCAAGTTGCTCGATTTCCAGCAGCCACGACTCGCTTTCTTCACAAAGAACTTCTCAAAATTTGTCATCCCTGCAATAAGCAGGCTATGCTTGCCCTATTGCAATCACGTAAGTCTAGGGGTTTTAGCTGATTCAGTCTATACAAACTTTAGGACATGTGGTTGGGTGGGTTTAAGCGAGTTATGATCAGCGTAAGCAAACAGTGATGCATAAGTTTGGTTTAAAAATAAGTTTCCACTGAATTTTCAAATGTCATCTCAAGTGCCAGTGTTTGACAAAAACGGAGTGTTGTATGCATTACACGTAAACAGAGTAAAGTGCATAGTGTTGTTTTGATGCAGAAATCTCCAAAGTCCGCCTCAGGTTTAACAAGGAAATTGCGTACAATAATCGATTGGATCACAAAAGCATGGTGCAGGTAATGAAACGATTAAAAGAGTAATAACGAAACCGACAAACGAACTTGGGTGTAATCATTTTAATCCAATCGAATCCCTAGACCTTGCCCTATTTGAAACAAATGGTGAAACGGCATATTCTCCTAGTTTTACCCATCTGGTAGTTAAAAATCTTAGGCACGTTGTTCACGTTTGGTTGCGAACAACTCTAAAATTGAATTGTACCCGGAAAAAATCTGAGAATCCTTTGGCTGTTTTGAAACAAATACAAAATAACTCTGGCTGGTGATCAAACAAGGATGTTCATTAGAAAATATATGTATGTAAAAGGTCTCTAATATCTATTGAATCATCCGGATTCAGGTCTTCTATAGGCTTGTAAAAAAGCGATGGGGATTGGCAAAGAACAGGTAATTTTTTCGCAGTTTAATCAGCCAGGTTTTAGGTTATTCGCGTATTTCAAAGTTCTTTATTTTGCAGCAAAAATATACTGCGTAACAATGCAGTCCAACAAAGGCTTTTTATTAGTGAGGAATGAGAAGTGTTGCTCAAAAACCAAACGAATGAAGGTTCAGCTGGATGTACGAGCGAGCATGTGTGAGGTAAAACGAAACAACACAAAACCATTTCCTTGCGATTCATCATGATGCAACTAAATTGCTTTGCTAGAGTCTCGTGCACCGTATTCAATTTTTAGAAAGTTTAACGGAATGTTGTAGCTGAAATAACAATAATATGACCAGTGGCGCATCTAGCCTGGAAAAAGGAGTCCGTCGCGGAAGGGCAGCTTTAGATATCACTTTTCAGCATAAAACTACACTTTCTCTTAAGACTAGAAATCGACCGATAAATTTTGTGATGTTGCCAAAGTATTATATCGGCAAAATTCTGCCGATATACAGAATATCGGCAATATTTGCTCATAAAAGCCGCTACGCTAGTTTTTTGCACGGAGTGTTCGGCAATCCAAGTTACTACTTCGTCTATGATTAATTAAAGCAAATTCTCTGTACTGTTCCTAACGACGCGCAGCACTCCGACTGCATCACCATCAAGCAGTGCGCAATATTCAGACCACTCTGCAACCGTCCCAATGAACCGGTCTATGACGTAACATGCGCTCCTAGGTTTTGCGCGGTAAGCTGATTGTTGCCTTCGAACAAATCCGTGGTTTTTGATTATCTTAGTGCCCCAGGTTTCCGCAGAATTCCATGTTATACGCTGCTTCATCGAATTGAAGTGTTGTCTTTCAACTGTTGTTTGAGTGTTGCAAAATATCGGCATTGGTTATCGGCAGTGAAAAATAACAACATCCATATCGGCCCAAAAAAGCCTTATCGATCGAGCTCTACCTAAAATCCAATCAATTAAACTTGATTAGTAGGGCTAGTAGCCTAGAGCAACTAACTATTTAGAATAGATAATGGTATTGACCTCATTGTCGAAACACACAGGAAAATATTTCCAAATTATCATTGCTTTTGTTCACAGCGCATTTATTATATGGCAATCGATATTTGTTCTTAAGAACATGGTGCTGAACAAGATACTTAGCTTGTCGAACATTCAGCAGATGTCAGCAATACAGCAATGAGAGCTGTTTATCCATACGTACATACACATAAAAAATCAAAGCTGGCAATCAACTGCGTCTGTGGAGCGCTTTTGTCAAAGATGGCAGTGTTATAAATATACTTGCGATATCACTGCGGAGAAGAACGATTGAGTTGAAATTGCTCTGATGATTTCATGTCATAATGTAAAGTGACTTCCTCGAAATCAGTAAAGGACATTTTGCGCAGAAAACAACATCGCCAACTGCTCAATTCTAAAAAAGCTATTGTCGAAATACAAAGCTTGACTGATGTTTTGTTCAGATAATGCGACCACAATATCTGAGGCTAGCTGTCGCGCCTTTCATTATGAGAAATTCGTCGTAAAAATATAGCTGAAGTTGAAATGAACCCACATTACTTCGTGTGACGCTGAGGTAGGCCTAAACTTATTTGATTTAGTGGTAACCTAGTAGGTGTAAACAGCAGATAAAATTTAGGCCGAAAGTGCAAAACAAAACGATCGCGATTGGACACTGCGTCCTCTCGCCATGAAGCGAAATATTACAAAACAGCTCTTCGTGTGCGTGGCAGTGTACGAGCTTCTGACAGCTTTGCTGGCACAGCCGGTGTAGGAAATTCCGAAACACGTGCGTTCGACGCAATAACAATTTAAAGCGTTCAAAAACGTAAATTGTTTCATGTCATTGCGCAGGCGCCATTTAGACAAGGAAGGGACGTTGCTGTTTTGTTATAGTACTATGCAACGTTGGAAGGAAAATCTAGGTTGTTGCCTGTTCCAAACCACCCGCATTAGAGACCTGCAGTGACAGCGTTTGATATTTTATCATCGGCTTTAATGCTGAGTAGTCTACCTGCGGTACAAAGGGGCCTGTCATGACAGCTGAACAGACCCCCTGGATGCGCCCCTGAATATGACAGATGCTGTCGTTTTTTTTGTTCTAGGTTAGCATTTGCATGGATCTGCTGCTTGACATAAAACTGACTCTATTTCAGGTAACGTCTGCTGCGGGTTAGTTGGAGGCCCAGGCTTAGTGGCAGGGTCAAATATCGGCACTCAATACAGAGTGTTTGAAACGGTGAGCTTGTGCTGCGGCTTGGTTTTTGTTTCTATTGATATTGTTGTTCGGTTTTGCATATCTTTTTTACTAGCCCTGTGCGCATCCTGTACGTTAAAGCCGTTTGGTTACTAAACTTTTTAAAATGAAATATTTAAAATCTCAGGCTACTCGCAATGCTGGCAAAAGCATTGCCGGACTGAACATCGCCAATCCTTCTGCGATGTTGTTTGCTAGTGGTCTCATGCTGAAGTACATTGGGTAGGTGTTTGTCTCGACTACATTTCTCTTACTTTGATCTGACTTTAGAGGTGTGGTCTGGTACATCTCGAGCGCAGTGTATTTCTAAAGTTTTAGAAATTTTCAAAAATGTCTACTTTTGGCCATAACTTGCCAACCACTAACGCAAGGTGGCCAGTCAAGGGTTCAAAAGATGCGGATTTTCGCCTAGTTTATTTTAAAAGAAAAAATGGGTATATTGCCACTTGAAATTTTTTCTCACGTCCCGATGACGTCATCATGACCACCCCGTAACGTCTCGCAGCCCCACAAAATTAAAATAACAAAACTTCACAAAGTTTTGAAAATCGGAACTAGAATTTGGGCATCTTTAAGGGTTCGATTAGCTCTCTATCTCTATCGTTTGACGAGTTATGACTGAATATGTCCGAACCACTAAATTGGCAAAGGTTGCATGCCCATCGTTTATTGTCCAATATCATGTGAAAATCAGTGTTTGGCGTTAAGGAATCGGTCGTAGCATTCCAGCTGAGATTCATCGTAATTATCTGTTGTTTTCGATTCATCGCAAACCGTTTTACATTGGATAAGATGCGGTGAACCTTTCTGCTTTTTTTTTCCTTTCTCAGACTTCACAAGTACGCAACACTGATCAATCAAGCAGTAGTCGATACATTGGTAGACGATAAGGTATGTCTGTTCAGATCATAAGCTGTGAGCACTGAATATGTTATCCGTTGCCTTACGCATGTTCCAAAAATCAGACGGATTAAGATTTGTTCACGTTTTCTATTCATGTCGTGGGTAGTGGTGGAATGCAACACTGGCCTCGCCCCCCCTTTTTTTTCGAAATGCCGTGGGGTTCCCCTCGTTAAATATGTCGATAAAGTTTTGTGCTTACTGAAGCTCTACATTTTCTTGCCACTTCCTGCTTCATGGCAATGCTTCAAATTCACTCAGGTTTGGACATATTATCAACAATATATTACTTTTTGCAAGGTACAGCTCTACAATGGATTTCGAGTAATTTTGCAGATGTGTTATTTTTGCAATTACGCTTTCATGAATAAAAAACAACAGCTTTAGGTTTTGGCTGTTTGTGTTTAAGTTTTGTTCTAAGCTTTGGATCAGTGTGTCCCAAACTTTTCCATCTCGTGGACCCGCAAGTCAATATAGTTGTTTTTTGTTTTCGGACCCTCGAATACTCTAAACAATGAATAAAATAAATAATACTCCAAACAATGAAAAAACAAGAACGAAATATACAAGTCTTTTATTCACGTCAATGTACTTGAAAAATTTTAGCAGAAACGTTTGTGGACAGTGTGGACTATGCCATCAAAAAGATAGTATTGGAATGACCTAGTTAGGCCTAGAGGTGCATGTCAGACTACAGTTTCTCTACGTAGATGTAAACTTGTGAGGTTTAGATCAGTCAGCACGTCGTTAAATGATGTAATTTTAAGAGATCCTGCTATTTTTTCAGCGAAGGTCCGTAACCAGCATGGGACACCGTGTGGGGCGAAGAGTTTTCTGACAGGGGCCCAAATTTTTTTTAAAATGCCCAATAGTTTTGAAGTATGTCCTACACATTTTTCCAAGAGGGCGAAAAATTTTGCAGAGGGAGAAGCCCCCCCCCCTACTCCACCCTGGCTATTGGCCTGTTTCAGCGGCGGAGAGTTTAGCTCTGACCGTCGGGGCAGTTATCATGAATAATGCTCCCATAATCGAAAACATATCTTTTGTAATACGTTCGTATTGTAAAGTGTTCGTGGCATCTTTAATGCTCGTGGAAGCTTTGATTTTTCTACAACAAAATGTCTGCAAAACACCTTTACTTTAATAACCTTACCAGTTGTTTTAATAAAAAGTACTACCGAATCCTCTTTACTTGCTCTTTCTGCTGTTACGGTCCCTGTAGTTACGAATGGCACGACCATTTCGCGTTCACAGATCCACACTCCGGATCTAGGAGGAAGCCATCACACAAGCGATGTGACGGACGCTGTTTGCAGACGCGTAGAGGCCCAGGCATTGAAGGTGCGCTACGACCAGACGCCAGCCAAGCGACCTGGTTGGTGAAGCACGACCGTGCCGGTTGCGATCGCTGCTGACAAAAGCTGACCCTCACTTAGCAACAGTAAATATCAAAATCACGCGTCGCAATCCACACGACCACGATATTGTTTGGCCAAAAGCAAGTGAAAATTCAAAGTTGGTCGCGTCCGAAAAGGATCTCGTGCTTTGCGGCTTGCATTCGTCGTCTGATCCTGCCCAGGTAGAAATATTCGAACTTGGGCAGGCTGCGCAAACACGTGTGCGAATGAAGAAAATGAGTTTTTTTCTTGCACGTAATTATTTATTGGGCACTTTACCTGATTTATTGAGCTTCTTTTCTTGTTGTTATTGCCCGAAAGTTTTTTTCTTGTAAATGCTGACACGCATCATGTGATATCATTTGTAGTAAGTGGCTGTTCGAGTCTTGAATCATGCACAACTCTACTTCGAATCTAGTTGCTGCTTTGAGGGTGAAACGAGTCTGCTTGATGAAAGCAAATCGGTTTATTTTTGCCATGTGTGTTAGAATATACGCGCAACACCCGGAATTTCGTAATGTCTTGATCAACCGCACCCTCGCTGGCTTCAGTCAAAATGCATAAAAGCCTGTCATTAGTTCAAGCGCCGGTCAGAACATGTATCTGCTGCACATTGTTATCATGCTTCGTTGTTACAAGTACCCGTGTTTACCGCATTTTGCAATTCCGCGGCGTGTTGTGTGTATTTGTAGTTTTATTTAAACGTTGGTTGCAATGTAAATCCGATTTTCTGCATGCAGCCTTTAGACCTAATGACCTGTCGCCGCCTGGAGTGGCGAGCTTTTGAGTAATCCTGTAAGTTGCCGAACTGCGTTAAAGTTTTCTTATCGCACAATCGCTTTAATATAGATCGATTATCCCCCAATCGATTTACAAATAATGTTGTTACTACTTGCTACAGTGACACGGCCGTCTGAAGAGACGCGTACAAGTGTTATGCAGTTGATTGTGGTCATTTTTGCTTCGTTTGTTTTTTGTGCACGACACTTTCGATTACAACTGTCGATTTGAAATGGCTTCTCAACTTGCGGGATAGACTGAAGAATGAGCAGTAACAAGACATGGTTGGGCCTAAGCATTTCTCTTCAGCGGTGCCAGTTTTTAATCAACTAAATCGTGAGGTTACTTCTACTAAAACGACCGCAAGCTTCGCCTCAGTTAAACGTTTAGCCTCGCGCATGTACTCAACGTTTAGCAGTTGTCCCATGGGTGCGACGCGCTGGGATGTAGTGGAGACCGTAAGCGAGGTTTGATTCAAAGTGCCAAAAAACGCCAAGACTCGGCACCAAAACTTTTTGGGTTCCGCCAAAACTTTACAAAAATTCATCAAAAAACAAGTCATGCACAATTGCGGATTTCCTCATTTCGACAAATTTGAGGTTTGAGTCTTGGGGGAAACTTAGCTGAAGGGGACGCAGCGTCCTAACCAACACTCAGAAAAAGGCAGAGAAATGATGGTGAATCCTATGTGGATGTATATATTAAAACCCAAAATCACTGGAAAACACTCCGAAAAACGCAAGAAAACAACGACCTCCTCAAAACCAAAATATAAGGTAAGAAGGGACCTGGTTTTTAAGTTATCGTCCTGTATCCCTACTGTGTTCCCTTCAAGATCCTGGAGAGACTCATCTACGCGTTTGTCGAACCAATCATTGATCCATTATTCCTACAGGCTGCAGGAACAAGCTGGATTTCGACACGGAGGTCGACCGCACAGCGTCGAATTTAGATGATGGGCTGGGGCCCAGGCGTGGTGGGAGGCCCTATGTGTGGATACAGAATCTTTAGGTAGGGGATGATCGATGAAGTGACTAGTGTTTTCACATATCATTGATACTTATGACGTAATATTGTGACGTCACATTTGTTAACTCATGTGTAACAAAACTTTATGATGCAACATGATGTTTGGCAGTGATTGGCGATTTGTGAAACTGTTGGAAAACCGATGACCAGAAGCATCGTATTTCCTTTTTTGAAATTTTGCTTGAAAAGAGTTTCTGGGCGATCCAACGTTTTCATCTTCTCTAAATGCCAGTTCTCGCTCAGCAATAAATTTTGCGACAGAAACCAAACGTTGCGGGCACAAGCGATTCCAACATTTTTTGCATTGATTGGCCTGGTTGGCTATGTAGCAGTCACGCAAGAACGATCAAACGCGACAGCTACATGCCGATGCAAAACCCGTAAAGGAGAAAAGACCTCAGCGGACAAAGATTCTTAGCTAAAAAAGATCACTAGCGCAACCGTTAGTGAAAGCTCTCTTTGGCCGAATCGGCGGGCGCGATGACATCACCAACGACTTGCGTAATTCGCCCTTCCGAAGTTCGAGGCCACACTGACGCAGACCGAAGAACAACCGAGCCGGATCTGCTTCAGCTCGCTCTGTATCAATTCTTCATAGTGATTAATTACATCTGCGACTAAACGTAATTGTGGCATCTATATGTTCCATTTGATTGCTCGTGGCTGCTCAGGCGTTCAATAGCGTGCTTCCAGTCGCATATTCCTTTTTTAACCAGGAAATGCGCACATGTAGTCGTATCCGTGCACATCAGTCTACTGTACAAATGAAACAATAAACACAAGTTTGTGAAGGAGAAAAATAAAGCCAGCTTCTGTCAACTACTTCGCAGTTGTGGTTCTGGTGACGAATAAAACTTGCGGTGCGTTCTCGTGACGAGTTTCCGTCTTTTCTGTGTTGTGGAACAACAGGATTTAAAATAACTTTTCATCACAATGTCAAATAGAACTTGTGTCATTTTTCGACCAATATTCCTTCATTCTTTCCGGTATATTGGCTGACTATAGGCCAATATCATTGCCTCCAATGATAGGGTCAGCCATCTCATCTATCGTGTTTATCGATGATACTTCTTGACGTTCTTGTGCTACTGTACCGCTGGTTAAACTACGTCTATTCTCATCATTAAGCAGATATACTCGCAAGTCGGTAACAACACCTTCTTCGATTTTTTGCCCTCTCACAGGTTCCGCAGAAATGTCTCCGCTGGACTTCACTGCCACTGTAAAATGGTAACTTGAATGTTTCTTGACTTCGCTGCAACTTCTTCCTCTCTCAATTTTGCCTCTTCCTTTTTTGACGCTTTGTGACGATCCCTCTTTCTTCTGTCCACGTTTATTTATTTTAATAAGTTCAATAGGGCTGCCATATTTTCATCGCCAAAAGGGAGGACAATTTACGACTGTCACTTAAGTCAAATGCAGTAACAAATAGTCCCATTGATAAGTTTTAAGGATTGAAGTAAGACGTCCAGTGTAGACGACGTTTCAGTCAAAACACGCAAAACAAAATCAATATTTAATTGAAGTATTTAGCCCATGAATATTTTGCAGTTTCCTTAAATCTTAAAAATGTAGAATCGCCTTTAACAATATTATGAAACTGCATGAAAGATTTTTTAATTGGACACCAGCTTTAATAGACTTTTGGTTTCTAGAAAGTTGTTTTTTTGTATTTCTCGGACTGTTTTCCGGTGATTTAGGGTTTTAATATAGCCATCCACAACCGGATTCACCATTTCTCACGTTTTTTCTGATTGTTGGCAAGTGGGCCCCTTTCAGCTGCGTTTTCCCCCTGGCTCAAACCCATAGTTACGCTACTGCTTTCTGACACAACGCTATTGCGGATCTAAATCCAGAATCCAACCTGAACTGAAAGCTTGAACTAAAGATTTACTGCGGAAAAGCTATTCCTTTCCTCGCAGTTCGAAAAAATTGGACAGAATATTGCTCTCGACTATTCTACATCTCGAATTCTGCAAAATGAAAACCATTGCCTGCAATGCACACTGTAAAGTTGTTGCTCTAACTCCTCAGCACTTGAGTCAAATGACTTAAACTTACTGGAAGACACGTTTTTATCTTTAAGTAATGTTACGAGCCGACAAAATTATCAAACTGCTCCCAAAAGTAAACCAATACTTCTCAGTCTGTCCTCTCTGCTAGGAAGATAATTTTCACCAATTTTGTCAAAATCAAGTCTGTCAACTTGTTCTTTATGTATATGTAAAATCATCAAATCGTTTAAGTCATGTTTGCACGCAGGGCCTCTTAAAGAAACTTTACCAGGGTGCACGAAGACTGATTCCGGGATCCCTAGCTCCAGGTGCCCTCGTTGAAATTTGTATAGCTTGTTTGTAAAGTAATCAGAATATAGATAAAACAGCTAGCATGCTAAGATATAGCAATAGATTAATTGTTATACTAGCAACTGGCTTACATTAGTAATTTTGGGCTTGATTGCAGAAAAATTTAGCGTACGTATTTTCATCCTCCCCGTTCCCAGCAACTACATGCTGGGCCCGGGAAGGATGTACCCTTTGTATCTCCCTCTTGTAAGCCCTGGTTGTATGCAAATAAGTTCTTACCCTCTTTAGTGCTGAACAGACCTCTATGATGTGGCATTCGTGGCAGGTAAAACCAAAAGTAGACTCAAAACTTTGCAGACACCTGGAAAATGCAATACTCTCAGAGACTGGCAGTTTCGGCAAAGTTTTTATGGCATCGTGAATAGAGAAATTAGTGGCAAACTCGTTGCAAACATTTCTTCAGAGTGATTTCAGACTGGAGCTGTAGCCTATACTTCGAGTTTAAGCTTCATGAAAGCGTTTTGTCCTTGCAGATTTCCATCTGTGTTTCTACCTGATCATGATATGCAATGCCCTTGCATGCCTTCAAGATCAACTCCTGAAAATTCCTATATGCACGATCACTAGGTTGATTAAATAGAAAACGTTATTTTGCATTTGGCGAAAGGCTGACCTTCCCATCTGTGACAGCTTTGCAACATACAAATCAGAATGCAAAATAATTCCCCGTTTAGTGAAGTCATTTGAGGCGGTCAGACCAGGTTGCTTGAAACGATCTGTTCACGATAACATTTTTCCAAACTGTCTTCGTGGAAATGTGATGATTTCTGTTGATAGACTTCATTTGGCATAAAGTAAGCATTTCCTTTTGTCAACAATATAGATAAAACAGCTAACGTGCGACTTTTGTCGTCATAGTGCTGTCCGGAAGTGATTGCGTTCAGTAAGCCTTACCAACCAACTGCGAGCCTTCGAGATGCATAACATGTGGTCAGAGGCGAATTTTCATTTTCGGGGCTTTAGGCTATATTAAATTGGAGGCCCCTCTTGAAGGTTTGCTACGACTGATGTGATACAGATCAGAACTACACGTGCTCGCCACATTCACTGAACAAGTTGTTCCAATTCATATATTCCTTTATTCTGAATTTCCTCGATATCAGGAACCAGAACCGTGTCAGTCACCCTCAATAGGGGGGGAACGCTGTCGCAAGGGACTCAAAATTCAGAGCTTAACCTCCCCAAACACAATTTAAACCATCCAAATTGAAATATGAAGCATTAGAAATCAGTGAAGTTTTTGTCAATCCGTATCGTTTTCTGTACTGCAATTTATAGACGGAGCAGTACCTGCCGCTGCTACTTGGAATGACATCACCTAATCAGTGCCGGCGCTACCTTCAGTTAAACTAGACGGAAGCCTATGGTGCTAGGGTAAAGGGAGTGCCAAAAAAAGCCAAGAAACATACAACTACGTGGTTCTGAAAGTGACGAACTTTCCACCAAGTAAAAGTGAATGAACATGATGAAAGTTTATGGAACACACGTTCACGCAGTTTTTCAGGTTTGCTGCATAGGTCAATACTTTTGTTATTAATTTCAATTTCATGATATATATTATTCATCTAATAAACTTTTCTAATGTACAGAAACTTCCTTATTTTCGCAATGTACAATGTGATGATATGTAGAGGAAGGATCTTTATATAGGACGGGTGGGCGCTTGAATTGATCTTGCCTAGGGCAGGGTTGCCAAGTCTAAAAAGACCTATCAAGCTAGAAAAATTGCAAAATACCGCTAGAATCCGCTTGAAAAAGACCAATTGTAACGACCGCTAGACCAGTTATCCGCTAGAATCTAGCAGATTTAGGCCGCCAGACGAATTATTTAGCAGCTACACAGGATTAAAATCCGCTAGAGCTAGCGGAAAATCCGGTAAATTGGCAACCTTTAGCTAGGGTGCTTACAGTCTATCAATAACGTGCTGTTTATCAATTGCACTTGAATAATTTTAAGGTTACCATTTCTGTTAATTTTATTTCTTGATTTTCCTGGCGCTGCCGCTTTACCAGGGTAACCTCATGTCGAAGCCCCCACTAAATCATGTTTCGGCCATCCAGTGTAGTTAGGTTAGGAACGCTGTCGAAACACCAGCGTTATTAGCGTTAATATACCATTTGACCAACGAAATTTTGATTTCAGGACGCACAGGGCCGGATTAAGGGTGGGGGAACGGGGGCAATTGCCCCGGGCCCTCCGCTCCAAGGGCCCCCCCGTGATGACATTTATTTGTTTTAAATAAAATATACGTTTGAAAAATTGTAGTGATTCAAAAGAGATACAGGAATACTACTCTGTATTCCGATGTTGCGTCGAGTATCATTGAAAATTTTTCTGCAAGTTTGACTTTCTGCCACCTTTAGTAATCACTGCTGAATATAAAGATTTTCGGTTTGATTCAATGCAAATATATTTGAATTTTACTTGCAACTTTTCCTAACAATCATTCTGTTGGCATGTGTTTATCTACTCGTGTATCACGCCTGCTGCACAAATGTCGCGAAAACGATACTATGTGGGTGCTTAAGCAGTAAAGCTCGTTCTGCTGTGGTTGCTGTTTAGTATCAATGATTCCGTAACTCCTTGTGCCGTCTGGAGGTAGCCGCAGCCGAACTGTGAACTTTGTTTCGTCATGGGTAGCGTATGTTGGAAAAGCACTTTTCCTCCGATGGCTACTGTTCTTGCGTTACACCATAAACATATAAAGCTAGTCAAGCCATTTACACCACATATTATTGTGTGTTCAGTCAGAAAAGGTTTTTGATCAGTAGATTTGTAGAACTAAAGAGCAGAAAACGAGATTGCAGTGTTTAGCTAGCGCAATGCCGAAATCTATAATGCCATCAATAGGGCCATTTAAAGTCATATTTTTTTCTGTACTTCAGGCAGCTGTGAAACGAATTTCAAAACAAAAATCGCACCCCGACGAAGTTTATGACAAAAGTTATAAAGTCATAAAAAGTGGTATTTTCCATGTTAGGTCATAAAGTCATATTTTGCATATTTTCAACCTAATTCAATAAGGAAACATTTAAGACAATCTCAAAATATCGGGTGAAACTACTATATCACTAGGTCTAAGTTTCATCCTGCCAGTTGAACCCCCTTGGCCATCCTTCGAATGTTGGCAAAGGCATAGGTGAACCAAGTAATTTGGACGAAATGTAAAGCACTGCCTAAATATGCATGGTATTGCTCCCGCAAAGAAATAAACCAATGTCCATGCATGCTTTCAATTTGCTTTAAACGAAATACTACATATGCTTTGGTCATCTTTTGAGCCGTTTATTTTAGAGGGTTTCAGCAAGCCATGAGCTATCATATCCTATGCCTGTTTTCGCTGGTATGTTTCTTTGTACAGTAGTTGTATGCTTTAGATCAGTCATTTTTGTTTGGTCATATAAAGTCATATTATCAAGTTTTTTAGGTCATAAAAAATTGCCCTAGCCATCAGGAACTAAAAATGGCAAAGCTTCTAAGGATATAAAGCGCAAGAATCTGGCAGTGTTAGCCAAAACGCCGTGGCTGAAACGTTTTTTCCAGCAAAGCTTTTAAGCAGCAACGTTAAAACAGTGGCGCTAACCAGAGCACCTGAAAATGTAGGTGAAAACCACAACATAAGTTTCGAAGCACCTTTCACACTAAGACTGGCTGGTGTTGCAGTTGACTACATCGCCTTGAACTACTGAGGCAAGCACAAGAGAAAGACGGCAATTCGGGGCATTAACTAACAGTTAGACGAGTTCACTCTACTACTACTACTACCAGATTGCACTATCATTATGTAGGGATAAGTGAACTACGATAATTCGCTTGTGGTGACTATCACAGTGACTTGTAACTTATGGGCACCATCTAGCGGTGACCATTTATTTACATGTGGCGCCATCTCCGGGCCGCCACACTGGCCATATTGACATGTTATTTTTCTTGTGTTTTCGTTTGTAATCTCTGGTTTCTGCTTATTGTTCGGGTGAATGTTGCCGTGTCACTCCGTGTCACTCTCTAGCCTGTGGAAAATTTTTTCTTAGCAAAGGATACACTGTAGTGCAGTGGTTCTCAAATGGGAGCCACTTGGCTCACTAAGGGAGGAATTTTGAATCCCTGGGAGGAAATTTGCTCCAGGGAGGAATTGGGGAGGAAAAGCAGTGGGAAAAAAACAAATGTTTTATTCCTATTAGTTTCTGACAAATGGATTCAATCTGACAAATGGATTCAGGCGTTTTGTTCCAAGCATTATACGTAACAATAACGAATTCTCAACGCCATAAAAAGAGAATGCTGGCTCATTCTTCTATAGAGATCTTATGTACTGGCATAGTAAAAAATCGTGCGTTCAACCAAAACAAAAATAGAAATATAATGCTTATAGAAATACTGGAAAGTGTCCTAACTCCCAAAATTTTGGGGGTCCCCGAAATCGGGGGCCCTAGGCTTAAGCCTTTTTAGCCTTATGATAAATCCGCGCCTGCATGTGGTCCATAGTGACATTCATAACGCGTATTGCAGCATAGACCGCATCGGGACCTCAAAGTACGTCTGCGCTCTCCTATCCAGTGTCGATACATGGTAGTTGACTTCACTTTAACTTGAGTTGGCGGTGAACTGGCTGAGTACAGTAAAGACCAGTCACTTTGGGCTTTGCGATTTCTATCAACATTTTACGTTTCAAACTGAAACGGCCATGGCCGTACAGGACAAATCGGTTGCACCGGCGTTGCATTAATATGAAAGGAATAGTAAAGGCCCAAGGACACATCATTGAGGTACACCCAGTGGTCAGATTCAATTTTTTTACGTACAGGAGGCACACCATGCCAATAACAGGTTCTTCAGAGAAAATTACAAGAATTAGAGAAATTACAAGAACAGGTTCTTGCGATTTTTTCTGTAGAAACAGCCAGAATACATGCAGTCAGGGGCGTAAAGAGAGGGGACAAGGGGGCATAATTACCCGGGTGCCGAATCACTATGGGGGCGCCGAATAACTGCGGGGGACGCCGGAAAGTCCCAACAATGTCACAAGTACTTTCTTCAATACAGTACATTTGCTTCCGAAAGACCTCAGGTTCGAACTTGGGACGCCAAACTTGCTTCTTGCCCGGGCGCCATCTATAACCTCGTTACGCCCCTGCATGCAGAGCCATATTATCTACTGTATGAGGCCCGTGAGGCACATAAAAATGCTCTTATATCATTGACTGACTGCAAGAGCTAAACACACTGGTCGCGTTGATTACAATCTTGCGAAACAAATCGATGAGGAATAGGGACACTATGCGACATTGATTTTTATTGAAAAGGTGGGGGCCCTCGAAAAATTGTGCCTAGGAGCCCTTAAAATTCTAATCTGGCTCAGAGTACATGCTATTAGTTTGGTATTTTTGTTGCAATTTTATCAAAAATTGTGCCTAAGGGCCCATAAAAGCCTAATCTGGCACTGAGTACATGTTATTAGTTTGGTATCTTTGTTACGATGTTATCATTAGGACTTGAAATACCTCGTGGGTTTCAGCAATCTCTGATAGTTCTGCTGGACACACCAACAAGGGCAAAGCAAGATCGCAGTTGTAATCACTCCACCTGGTCTTTGCACGACCTCTGGGCCGCTTTCCTGTAGGTGTAACAAGCAGGACTTGTCTTACCAATCTTTCCTGGGCCGATCTGGACACATGGCCAAATCAACGTAGCTGAGATCTCTCGATTCGGAGAAGTGTCTCGAGATTCAGGGCTTTACGAATTTCACTGCTGCGCCCTTTTTCACAAAGTGTCACACCCAGTGGCGTAACTGACAGAGGGGCAGAGGAGCGAATCGCCCTCTGGCAAGCTAGATGTAAAAAAAGTGACTCCCGCTTGGTTTATATTTCGGTTTTAGTACTATTTTGGTTTTCAGTATGTTGTTGCTTTTTTACGTTTTTCGGAGTGTTTTCCGATTATTTAAGGTTTCAATATAGCCATCCACATCCGGATTTACCATCATTTCTCAAGTTTTTTTTACAAGTGTTGGCTATTTCTCCATTAATTGCCTTTTCACCCTTGAGATGCCTCAGGCAATTTCTGAGTCATGTGACTACGTATGCTTCGCGCCACTACGTCACTACCGAAACAGCCTTTTGCGTTTTTCATTTTTTTACAGCGCTTTTCTCCTGAATGACCAATAAGAACCTGCAGCAAGATCACTGCAGTTATATTGCTATACACTGATGATGATAACAGGAGTTATTGAAACGTTTGCAATATGTCACTTGTATCGTTTGCTTTGGCCGTGATATTCATTATAACGCTATTCAGCACTTCCGCTTTTCGTGTACCAATGTTTCCATGAAGTATTCATGAATAAAATTAGCTACGTAACTGCAGCTGTAATATGTTGCGTGGTGGTAAATGTAGCTGTGATTTTATACTGTTTAGGTTTTCATATTTTCCGTTTGTTTCATGCAATGAATTGCGCAGGGATATCTAGAAACTCCGGGATGGACAATCCAAAAATGGGTGGACAGTAGAAGGGTTACTGCAGCTAGTCTTAAATGTGAGACTCAATGACCTGAATGATTTCAGGAAGCATGCAAGGCAATGCAAAACGGTCAGTCAGTGCTCATCATACATTCAGGGCCAAATCAAGGGGATGCCGGGGGGTTAGAAAGTGGGGGTGGGGGAAAAATACCCCCTTTATAATTTTGGTTGGGCTTCTTTGGCAGGGTAGTTGTTGCATAAGAAATCGGAGAAAATCGAAAAACTTGCCCGAATTTTTATTACAGAACATTACTTGGCTCAGGACTTCTAACCAACGCAATAGCTGTACAATCGAGCAAAAATGCAATCACAAGAACTTATGTAAAAGTACCAGCAATATAATAAATTTCCATTTGATACTGATCTCATAAACGCGAAAAGTTCAATAGTACCAAAGCACAAGAGACAAAAATAAGGCAGAGGACAGGCATACGAAATTCCTGTTTACATGTAAAGTAGAAAACAGATCACATCACTTTAAGATTCCACAGTAACATTTACGAATCTACATAATCACACCACAATTGCCACAGCTGCTCAAACAGCGCACAGATGTTATTTGGCGCAGGTCTTGTGTAGGACCGTCGCCAGAGGGGGGGCCAGTGTTGCCCGACCCCCCATTTGAAATCGGTGCCCCTCCACTTCACGTCTGGCCCCCGGTTGCTACATACATCCAGTACTGTATTTTAAAAATGTGCCCCCTCCTTCTGGTTTTTGGCCCCCCTGCTGCTAAATCCTGGCGACGGGCCTGGTCTTGTGTAACTATACAATCGAGCAAATATGCACACAGAAAAACTCGGGTGAAACCACCAGTAATATAATGTAATTCCATATGGAAATTTATCACAGTTTTCGCACTCACCTTCTAATTGCGAAAAGTTCGCTAGAATAGTAGTACCAAAGCACAAGAGAAAAAATTTAGGCAGAGGACAGGCATATGAAATTCCGGATTATATGAAAAGTAGAAAACAGATCACAGCATTAGATGATTCTACAGTAACACCTAAGATTTTACATTATCACACCACATTTGCCACAGCTGCTGAAATAGCCCACAAAATATTACTTGGCGCAGATCTGGTTTAATACCTGGCTGCGATGTTTAATACCTGTACAATCGAGCAAATTTCAAAATTATAAGTGCAAGTGGCCAACTAAACACATACCTTTCTCTGCTAAGCCTTGTAACTTGCATTGACATTCAAACGAAACCTACACGCACCTGCCAAAACATATCTGAAACTCGAACTGCTGGTCCTGCAGTGACCCGCCTAATGTCCGGCTGACAAAACAAAGATGGCGGAGTGTCCGATCCCGGAGTTTCTAGATATCCCAGGAATTGCATATGTTGCATCCTGCCAAATTTTATTGCTTCAATTTAATGCTGTGAAATGAAGTTTTCATGAACAGTACTGCATGATTCACTCATGCTAATGCAGTGCAGTGAAGCACTGCCATTTTTATATAATATTTTTGCTGAGGTTATAAATCATTTGTCATTGGAAATGTGCATTTGTACACATTCTTTAGTAGTTGATCATATAGGCTGCAGTATTTGCGTGTATCAGTCACATATTGCTATTTTTTCTTAGCATGCTGTGTTCAGCGCACATTTAACTGTCTAAACTAGACTAGATTTTGGTTTTCATAATGTGACTTTAGAAGCTGTAAGCGTTTAAGTAAGCTGTAGTATTACAAGTACACATGTTGCAGCGAAGATTGCCAATGTGGTAGGTTAAGCTATATGCTATGCATTAAATTGCCTCCTTACCCTCTAATTGCTTGAGACTTGACATATTTGCGGCAATATAATACTTTAAATCGTAACCCGATATTTTACTACTTTTCCAGATTGATTGCCATTGTGGCCAACACAAATGCACACCTCTATGCTAGAGAAGAACAGATCTTAAATATGATATGATTGTGTTGGAAGAATAAGTTTAGAACGTATATAATAACTTGAAATGAAGATTCCAAACAACACCTTCCACGCGTGGTGGCATGAACAACAATTTTTGGGAGGATTTTATTGTAATTAGCTAACATTTTTCAACACAATAAATATTACCATTGTTCACATGTACTGTAGCTATGCAGATTATTGATTGATAGTTGAGGGCGTACGGCTTTGAACCCCAGTAATTGCTAGGCCAAATTAGGCATGCAGAAACTTTGATTAGTTTACAATGGCACGCTTTAATCTTAACATTAAGACTTGCTGTTTATACGTTACTAGGGAAAGCAAGATCAAATTTGAGCAAACATTTTTTGCATCCCCAAAAATATGTACTCCCGTACACTTATGACTCTTACAGTAGAAAACATCAGTTTTCATGCATTTTATAAGAGGTGTGGCTCACAGCGCGATTTGAAGCCTTTTTCAAGTTGCTTAACGTTACAAATACGATTAATATTTTTCTTGCACATTTTCGCTCTTTGCAAAAGCTACAAATATTTAAAATACTACTGCGCATCATGCCTGCAGCCCCACTCCTACCAGAATCTCTACTGATATCCTCTCACCAGGTGGTGGATGCATCCTTTCAATCTCCCCTTGTTGGCCCCTGCATACATACCCATGCCGCCTACAATGTAATTTCTGCATCTGCATATCTGATCGTTTGGTGACTGTTGCCTTGTGACTTTTTTATGTGATGCAACTTAGCTGTCTTTCCACAATCAATTTTTCAGGTTGAACAAATATGGCATGCCTATATACAATATCATTATTAAATTTTACGCTGTCTGTTTCTGAATACGTGACAACCAACGTTACAGCAAAACCAGATACATTTCTACGCGAACCAAATCCATGCTATACTGTAGCCTTTCACATGTGCAGGTGTAAAACTATCACCGTTTCAAGAAAATGACCTTTCTAACAGTATACTACACAGGGTAAAATGTCGGACAGAAGCAGTAAACCATCTTTTGCGGTCTCTGAAAACTTGAAAAATACTAAATATCAAGTTATTGAAGCTAAAATTGATAAACCAACAGAATCCAGTGATACCACACCAAACTCTGTTTCAACATCAACTTGCCTATGCGTATAGAATTCCACAGGACCGTAACCAGGGGCGCGAAGCCTCCCAGAGAAAACTTTTCGCCCCCCCCAGGAAAAATGTGTTGGACGTATTTTGAAACTATTGGACATAGTTTAAAAAATTTGTCCCGCTCTTAGAAAACTCTTCGCCTCCCTGGTGTCCCAAAGCTGGTTACGGGCCTGGAAGGCCAGCAAACGTTTAGTTTTCCTTTTTATCTGCTGAGACGTTACAAAATGCCTGAATGCTTCCGTATTAACAACTGCTGTTTTTGAGCTCGTGCAACAGTTTTATCATGCTACAGAAATTGCTAATGTAGCCAATGCGGTCAGCGCTTGTCCTGATCAGCTATTGCGGAAAAAATAAAGGCAATTGTTTCGGATAAAGTGAACTATCGCAGAACACAATTTTAAACATGCGTGGCGGACGAAAGGTCTCCAGAAAGTGGTGGAATGGTTTCTGGACGCAGACGGTAACGGAGATTCCCCCCGAAATCTAATTATTACTTTTTGGCCCATTTACAATGTTCCTTGAAATTTGCATGCAAATTCATTCCGTGATATTTGCATTACGTCGACAAATTAACAAGCAAAAAATATGCAAAAACAAATCTCCTTGGGGTAGGTCATAAAGTTTTACAAAATATCAAGCTCAAGGGGGGGGGGCGGTGCTTAAACCCCAACCCCCCTACGAACACCCTCGCTGAATATAAACTATCAGCCCTCCAAGCTAGCACATCAGAGAAAAATACAATCAACGCTAGGGGACAGCTGTTCATAACTGCAAAAATATCAGGCTGCGCGTTAAAAAAGGGGAGTAAAACACAATCATCATTGCGTCCGAGCAATTTACAACTGCCAAATGAGGCTGTACTGATGTCTTGTCGAATACGAGCAGTCGAGCATAGAAACTGTGCGACTGGACCGGCTGGCGCACACCCCGGTTTGCAAGATCGAATCTTGCAAAACTACACAAGAATTGAGAATGCGCATAAAGTACACAAGAAAACTTTCCATTTTTTATTATGTATGGAAGTCCAGCAAACTTGTAATTTTCCTTTTTGCCTGCTGAGACATTATCAAATTCCTGAAAGCTTCCATGTTAAAAAAAGTTGTTCGCTCGTGCAACAGTTCTGTCATGCTACACAAATTGCTAATGTAGCCATTGTGGTCAGCGCTTGCGCTGAACAGCCTTAGCAGACTAAATAAAGACAATTGTTTCGGATAAAGTGAACTGTCGCGGAACACACTCTTAGACATGCGTAGTGAATGGAGGGTCTGCAAAAAGTGGTGAGATGGTTCCTGGCCGCAGATCATAGCACGAATACCCACCAAAAGGTAATTATTACTTTTTGGCCCATTTACAATGTTCCTTGAAATTTGCATGTAAATTTATTCCGTGGTATTTGCATTAAGTCGACAAATTAACAAGCAAAAAGTATGCAAAAGCAATTTATCTCCTTTGCGCAGGTAATACAGTTTTGTAAAATATCAAGCTCAAGGGGGGGTTAACCCCAACCCCCCTCCCTTGCATACACCCTTGTCACAGAGCAACGATTATGCCGGCCAGGATGACAGAAAATGGAAATTTCAGTGATGCAAGCGTCAAACGGTTTTATTCAGTTAGCCAGAACAAATCGTATGATGAGCCCGAGTGACGCTGATGACCGGGGTCGCCCCTGTAACAGCTTATTTGCATTCCAGGTAGTTCAGCGATACGTTTTCATGGTGGTGTAATTTTATCTGAAATGGTGTAATGGACACCTTCGTATGGTGTACATCTAATGCCTCCATATTTCGGTGCTTGTGACGACACAGTTGCCAATTCAAACCACAAAAATGTTCTATAATTTTTGACGTGCACTTGTGCCCCCACTTTGTAAAAGGTTCCACCACCCATGAGCTTGCTGTATGTAAATGCAATATATCATAGACAGTGACGTAACCGACTGGGAGCAGTGGGGCGAAATACCCCCATGACCAGCTAAATGTAAAAACCTGTCTCCCACTTGACTTATATTTTGGTTTTACCATTCTTTTGGCTTTCAGTAGGTTGATATTTTGTGATTTTCGGTTTATTTTCCGGCGATTTAGGGTTTAAGTTTAACCATCCAGATTCACCATCATTTCTGATTTTTTTCTGAGTTTTTGCTAGCGGACCCCGTACAGTGGCCTGTGGCAGACACGTAGTTACGGGGGGTCAATCAGGGGCAGTGCCTCCCAAATTTCTTTTGTGTCTCCCAAATTTTCTTGTTCCTAGAAAAATTTGTTTTAAAATTCTAATAAAAACAAAAATCGTGCCCCCCTAAAATTGTATTTTGCCCTTTTAAATCTCAAAACCTGGCTACGGGCTTGACCAGTGGGCCCCTGTTATCTACCACCCCTGGCTCAAACCTTTATTCACGCCACTGATTATAGCTATGTAAAATAAGAATTGTAAAGGGAGGATATTTTGACATTTTTGAATGTCCTCGGAGATCATTTCATCTCTCATGGAAAAAGTGGACATGTAGTCCAAAAAGAGGACGCATGGTAGTCATGCTTAATAAAAATGCTGCTCATATGTGACCTGTGTGTGAGGAATTTGCCCTTGCCCCGCTTGAACGGCGATTTGTGCTTGATGGCGCGGCGCTGATTAGAAGGTGACGTGGTGCCGTTTTGTTCTGCGATCCTCAGTCGTGAAGTGACGCTGAACTGTCCAGTCGACTTTTGTTACTCTTCGTTATTTATCTTTTCTCTACTTGTTTTGTTCAGATGTGTTGAAGTTCAACTCATTAAAACCTAGCGTTAAACGCCTCAATAGGTCTGCTTCTGCAACAAATTAATGAGTTGACTTCTGGAATGGAGAAACTGGTTCTCAGACCGAAAGAATGGTCAGTGCAGCCTGAAGCACCAGAAGCTCCTCGCATTTTCAATTTTTGGCTTCGAACTGTCGAGGACTTCATCGCGTCCCTTCGCGTTTATCGTAAAGAAGGTGAGCCTGAGATCAACAAGAAAAGGATCGTAATCAGCTGTCTTTCCCCCGATGTTTTTCCGTATGTTGAAGAGGCTGTAGACTACGAACGAATTGTGGAGACTTTTAAATCTGTCTATATAAAGAAGAAAAATAGCGTCTATGCCAGGCATTTGCTTGTAAGCCGTCGGCAGGCACCGACCGAATCTATTTCAGAATTTTTACAGACACAGGTCTTGCAAAAGAATGCTCATTTGATGACGTCTCGGCTGCTGTGTACCGTGAGGAATTGACACGGGATTCTTTTATCAATAACCTTTCGTCGTTGTCTACTCGGCAACGTTCGCTAGAAAAGGATAACCTTACCATAGTTCAAGCGTATTAGCTTG
>Ga0210059_1001711_pt1 | contig 33433 bp, 20 predicted proteins | sample Ectturendosymbi2_FD_188042 | JGI IMG/M metagenome (GOLD analysis project Ga0210059, IMG submission 188042) | Ecteinascidia turbinata endosymbiont from Florida, USA - Sample 2 (SPAdes) (version 2) | ecosystem: Host-associated > Tunicates > Ascidians > Unclassified | place: Key West, Florida... | reverse complement strand
GGGGGGGGGGGGTAGTGAAGGACACCAACACTTCTGCGAGCATCTCCACTGACTTTCAGCTGAGAGACCGACCAGTATGCTGCACACGAAAGTGGTCACCACATATACTGTTTATCGTTTTTCCTGCAGTATCCAAGAGTAGCAAGTCAAAATACATTCATGTTGCTGCCCAACACACACGTATCCGACCTACTGACTGCTGCAAAACGGTGCAAGCAAAGCTGCTTGGCGGTTACAGCCTACCGCGCTATTTGCTGATGGCTTAATCTGACGGCACCACGGGTCTTGCAATTAGACTTGGGGAACCGCTTACACTTTTACAGGACAACTGGAAACATTTGCTTACCTCTACTGCGTTTATTCACCTTCAATGCGCAATTACACAAACTTTTGTCAAGAACGTGATTTGGTCCGCAAATGCTCACGTTCCACGCGAATGTAATTTTCACGGATTTCTCGCAGTTTCAGACGTATGTACTAGAATGCACGCATAGCTTTCAGATGCCGTTAGCAGCGTCTTGGTTGCATCAGCATCAAGGTTAAAAAAATGTCGTTAAACCGTATTTCCATCTCACCGTACTCTCGATCTTGCTGTAACCGTCTTGGCGGCGACTACATTTAAGTAATGACTCCACAGGGCGTCCACCATAGAACATCGCGTGCAGCAACCTTCTGCGGAATGCGTGACGAAAAAGGCAACGCGGTAATAGCTGTGCCACGTCGCACGTTCACACCCGGTGGCCTCTTTCAAGGCTCACTCGCTCTCTTTTAAACGAAGGCGCCCGAACACACGCAGTAACCGCGTGCGTTGCTACTGCTTACGAGGCACACCCGGTCTTCACACAAACGCTTCAGTGAACTAGCAGGGTTTTTACTCTGACCTCATTCTTCTCGCAGTGGCCGACCGCGGGAATCTCGCTTTTGGCCCTTTCAGCGCAAACACCCGAAATACTTCTTTCCCAACGGATCGATTTTCGTTCGCAATCGGTTTCCCGCCACAGGGAACGGATAGTATCCGAAAAACTTCGACAAGCGCACACCCACTACCGGTCAACGCACACACAGCGAAACACTCTTGGCACAAGGGAGTCCGGCGCCAAAAATAGGTCTCTACACGCCAATGCGGTGCCGGCGGCGAAATAAAGAGTTTCGTGAAACTTTGGATTGGGCGGTCGTTTTGTAATGTGACTAGTATCACTGACACCTGGCAATAAATGTCCTGTCCTGCACAAACCTGCCGCGGTTTGCAAAGTTGAAGTTCGGCGAGATTTTGAAAAAAACCCAGGCAACGACCACAACAATGCGGATTATCACTTTTTCTCTGATTCATTCACAAACCCGCCCTCCCAACACCAGCGTATGAATCATCCCACCACGCAGGTTGCAATTATCTACCGTAGGATGAAGCATTCTTTTTACGCTTGCAGTCAGATCGCTATCATACAAGCGGTGAGCCACGATTCCTAGAGCATCATTTTACAAACGTGCAATGCTTTACTACTTTGTAGACAGCTTCAATCGCTCAAAGTTTTTTTTTTAATATTATTTTGCCATGATTTCGTAAGCCAGTTTTCCAAATTATTCAGTCCTCTTGCGTCTGTTCTACGTTCTCCAGCTGTTGAAAATAATTTTTCCCAAATTAGGCCTGAAAAGATCTCGTTGTGTTGGCAAGGAGAACTTAATAAAATCTAGCCATGAAGGCCAGCACAATACCAGGGAAATTCAAGGTCCGCAACTGAGCTAACTGAACAACGTTTGACGAGGTTGATGCTGTTTAGTTAGTTGAACACGCACTGCATAGTTGCATATTGCAAGAACGAATGCAAATCACGTATGTAGCAGCATGCAGTCTACATACTCTGTAATCCAGATTGCAATGATAAGACAGTAGGGTTACTGACAACGGGCAGGGAGCGAACCGCCCACCCTGACAAGCTAAATGTGAAACACGGGTCCCTAATTTCAGTATTAATGTTTTTTTTTAATTTTTCGCAGTGTTTTCCGGTGAATTTGGGCTTAAGTATTGACATTCACATCCGGATTCACTATCATTTCCACTTTGTTTCTGGTTGTTGGCCAGTGGGCAAGTTACGGTGGCTAGTGGGCCTTCATCAGCTAGTTTTTCCCCCCGTGGCTCAAACCTCTAGTAACGCCACTGACGATAAACCACTACTCCGGAAATCATCTCATCTAGGCATGTCAAAATATAGTTGGACCAGAGGTTGATCTTCCTCGGCGTTGAGCCAGAGTGTGTTGAGGCGCCTTGTACAGTTGATTTGTAACTGAATAACTCCCGCCCGGGCAACCTGAATGGGACCCGACGACTGCACCACGAACTGTACGCAACCTTGTTCAATCGTGATAACCCCTCGTATGATTTGACCATACACTGGCAGCAACCACAACCTGTCTATGCGACATTTTCGTTATATAACACCTTGTTGAAAGTACATTAGTTTCCTTCGCTGAGATAGTAGCTACAGTGCTGTTGGAGGAAATCGCTCTCAATGTACCTGAAACCGTAGTAAAGCCTACAGTGCTTAAACCCAGGATCGGTGGGTCGCAGTTATATTAGTCTTTAAATTACATGCCTTCCCATTTGATACTGAGCACTCTATTGCGCAACTTTGGTTCTGACGCCAGAAGATTGTAGCAACCAATTCGTACTCCACATGCGCGCGTTTGTGTTGTAAAATGTGAGGGGGACAGCTTGGTGTGAAACCAATATATTACGAAACCTAAAGAGAAAAATATGGGGTACATGGCATATTATGTCCCAACTGTCTGAAAAAGTGGGGGAACGCGTGCCTGTGTCCCCCACCTAATTGCGCCCATGCTACTACAACTATTCCCGCAAGACAATCATTACACGTGTTGATTTGGGCCGGCAAGATGGTTTACCGAAGCTATGTTACTTTGCGCTGGCCTACAACAACCAAAAAGAGCAGTTTGCTCGCCGAGCAAACGCCGATTACTTTCAAGAGAAAGTAAAAATTAATGCAGACGCCGGTCGTCCTAAAACTTGTGTAAATTCGTGGCTGCGACGTTCCCGCCCTCCTTCACTTCCGACATAGCTCACATCTAGCAAGCTTGTTAGCACGGGCATGTGAAAAGGTCTGCGGATGTTTTCTAACAGTTTGTTAAAGTTACAATCGCATGTAAATCCCGCAGACACCCTGGCTGCCAGGGTGAAGCGAATAACTCGCAGTGCAGCTCTCACTCAAGGCAGGGACCAACGTAACGACCTTGTGTTAGGAATTCCTGTGCAGTTGCACGCGCCTGAGAATTAAAATACGAAAATACTAGTCGCTAGCTGTAAAACACTTAAAATCTTCTGATATGGCACCAATAGTTGAAGATTTCGGAATGAATTGCCGGAACGCACAATGGATACAGAAACGATCGTATGGGTTTGCGATGCTACGCACTAGTGCTGCGGGTGTGACGAATAGAAACATAGAATGCACTATTTCAATGACGCAACAACAGAGAGCTGCAGCGCTGCAGGCGAAGTCATTCGCGTTTTTTACGCATCAGCTCACAAGCGCACGGTGATAAAAAGCCTGAAGAGGTCTTTTGAAGAGTTACGCGCCTGACATTAAGCAGACATATGGCGGCACGCATGAGAAGCCAAGCCGGCAACTCACTGGAACGTGACGGCATTTTTGACTCATACGAAATCACCTGCGCTGCATCGTCACGAGCTGTTATAGCCTACCGCGATGTTTCCCCTTCAGACGCTCGTTGTCAGCAACTTTTAAACCGGCAAGAATTACGTTGACACAGCCCGCGGAAAAGAGTCACATACCTGCCATGCGATGTCTTGCGTCCCATGACATAGGTGCGGAGTTGCGGGCGCGCCCTTACACTGGTCACGGAAATGTAGGAAATGATTGTGCAGGTGACGACAGTTGTTTTGAGCTCAAACCTGCAAATGATGCCGTGTCGGTTTCGCGGCGACTGCGAACAAGACGGTCGCCAACATCACAATTTTTTATTGCCATGTCGCCCACGATCACTTTTCTTGCTGCAGTTGTCTCCTTGACCGCGCTCGCTTTACTCTCAACCCATCGCACATACATAGACTTACCACCTTCTAAGAACAGGACTAACGAAGCCTATAGTTTACAAAATGATGAACGGCACAGCAATTACTTAAAGGCTTCACTCCGTACATCTCGTGCTCCACTTCCAACCTTAAAGAAAAGAACTATCACCCACTGAAGACTGAACTGATGGTAAACCGCGAACTGCTGAAATACATGCAGGCCTGAGGATGCAGAGTGACGCTGCAAACAGCTTTTGTGAATGGATGCAACCAATGCAAAAGCAGTCGCCACCTTCACTACAACCACGCGAGAACTACATACATGCGTGCTATACTGAGGTTATAGTACACGCAGATCATTTATCTTAGCGACCAATCGCCGCATTCATGTGTCATCTGACGGATGGTCAGGTCCGCTCAGCCAGCGACACTCAACGTATGACAGCGCAAACTGCGCTGCTTCTTTGACGGTCACTTCTGAAATTGCGTAACTACACTGTTACTCATTAACAACTGCGATAAACCAGTCCAAACAAATGTCACTTCAATAGCAGCGCACATCCGTCCGGTTCTCCTGCAGATCGCGCTTTGCAAATAAAAAGCGATTTCACGCCCGTGATCCGCATACTCCCGACGCGTTCGTCGCAGATTTGCACGGCAACACAACCATCAATACAGCAAACCAACCGATAAAAAGCGACTGCTGGACTGCGATTTTGCGCAGGAACTTTGAAGAATCTCGAAGCGTGTCTCGTGCTCCGCACACCACAGCACCACGCCGGAGCAACACACGCGATAGCTGACGCCTCGGCGAAGTGACTGAGAAAAGGGCGTTGACCACGCTGTTAGCGCATAGTTTTCCCGCCATTTCGCTCGTGGCGGCATACCCGGAGCAAAACGTGGGCTGCGGCTCGTTTCCACGCGACTTACAGCTCGCACCAAACGCGCTGGTATCAAGTATATTAATTCTCAAAAAGTGGCCTCGCGACAGTTGGAAGTTTGCGTTGTCTTTGCTGAAACCAATTTTCGAAATTAAACAACTTGACGAAGCGGTAGAAAACATGCGCGATACACGAAGTAAGGGCTATGAAACAACGCAGACGTTTTTTCGAAACCAGTCTTCCGCTGCTCCTTTCAACTGTCAATCGACAACTGCTGCTTTGCGTCACTTGCGTTCGCAACAGCCCTTCGCGAAATAGTACTTGACGCTGGCGAGCAGTCCACGCCGCTCTTCACCAATTACGCTCACAGGCGTCAGTTGTCAGGTAGGGTTGACAACTTTCGACTGAATTGCACAAGCGCCAACCTCGCCCTGCAGACGAACAAGACTCATCCAAACTGCCGCTTTAACGATGCGCAACTTATCACGTTGTAACGAACATGTTGGTAAAGGACTACGAAGCGGTTGTACGTGCTGACGGCCGTGTCTGCCACGCTTAAATCAAGCCAGCTCCCTGCAATTTGTGCACGATGACGACACGGTCCGAACACTGCGCGTGCGCTGGTTGCTGCTAGCAGAGAGCATATGCTCGCCGCCGCCGAACACACGCTTATGCGCGCGCTCGAGCACACAGGAAGTCTGAGAAGCGGCGATCGGATATATGGATGAGATGTCCAATCACGCTTTGACGCCAGCGATTGCGTAACTCCCGCTTTGGTTTGCTGGATTCTGTAGTTTGTAATAATAGAGGGGTTCGTGATGTCACGAAAATCGAAAAAAAGCCCTTGTCTCGTTGTACAACCCGCTGTCATCTAAATGGCAGGATGTAAAAAACTTTGCTTACTTCATGCCACTGCTCTTTCACATTTCCTGTTTTGGTTGCAAGCCGCACCGAGAAAAGTCGATGCCAAGATTTTTGTTGCCTGCATGTTACTACACCTAGGGCCGTAGGCTCTCCGTCACATAAATACAGAAGCGCCAGGGCATATCAGACACTGGCGACAGTTGCTGGACAACGTAAGGCAACGGATTGCTGTTGCCAGGCAGAAGGATTGTAGTCTGAATGCTGCGAGTGCCGTTTCAAAATCAATTGAGCTGGGTTTGTAGAGCGACTGTAGCCATGTGTTCATTACGAAAAAACAAGCACCTGCACGTGTATTCACCGCGCGAGCAGTCAGGGCAGCCTGTTCCGTTTCTCAAGTGTTTTAAACAGTGCTTTAAGAGTAATTGACGTTTTTTGTTTATGCTTTTACGTCTGACCTGTCACACGAACAGTTTTAAACAATCGTCCCACACAACAACATAACTGCCGTCCTGTTGGCCACGATTTTCACCTTTCGTCGCCCAGATTTAATGAAGCAAATGTACTACATGGTCGATCTGTTCATTTCCTTTTTGGTTGCTCAGGCTGGAGCTCATGGTCTGTTCGGAGCACTCTCACAAGCGCAACTACACTTGCCCTGATACGACACTGGCCATAGCCCTGTTACGTTTTGGTGCATGACGTGGAGGAAGTCGTTCGTCATTATGTCACGAATGCACGTTCGGTTCTGAGTGGCCGGTGCCAGTTTTATAACACGTTATGCAGCGCGATACAGGATGCAGAAAATGTGGAATTGAAAAGTTGTGGGCCTGCATTGAATCCTTCATTTGCAATACTTTCCCTGGCGCATACCTTCTTCAAATCGGTTTGTTTTCCATGTCGAATTCAAAGAGCAGCCCCAAACAGTGGCGTAGGAGCACAGTCTGCCGCCCCTGGCCCTAGCAGAAAATGCCGCCCCCCTGGTCAGTGCAGTGGTGTGATAGTTGTGACGTCATCGTGTTCAGTCAACCATGGTAGGATCTTTTGTTTTTTGAAGATATTTTTGCAAGAACTTTCGCCAAATTTAGCGTAAGTTGTAGACTGCTTAACCTCCCCGAACACCATGGCGCGGGCCCACTGCACAGCTGCAGCTGGTAATAGCTACAACATGGTGATATCGCAACATCAGCAGAGTATTCGAACAACTATACACCTAACAACTATTATAAATAGCAAAACTTAAGTTGGACTGTTTCCAAACTAAAAAATAAGATTATGAGGCTAACAAGAATTGAGAAACATGAACAAAGATTTTGTCGCATTTACTCAACATTAATATTTTCGAACAAACACAAGATTTGTAGTGGGCGGGAGTTTCTATCACCGAAGTCACCATTACTCGACTCCCTACAAAAATTTTCGAAACGAAGCGAATGACAGGAAATCTAAACGCAAACAAAAAAGAAGAAATTAACCAAGGAGAAATGCAACTAGCAAGCGTGACTACGAAGAAAATCACCATCAAAAATTAATCTGCGTTGAGACAATTAACCGGTGTAAATGACCACAACAACGGCAGTCCTAATCGTTTTGTGAAAAAGAAATTCTTTTCACGCTTATGTCAATAGAAAAGAAACGCAGTAGGGCTACGCCAGACCAAAGCCAAACAAATTCTGCAGCATAAAGACAGCTCGCATATTCAACAAAAACATTACCAGAAACGCACTCTGCCAGGCAAAGGCCGGACAGTCACATCAGCACACACACAGCAGGGGATTCAGCCAGAATTAAAAAATATTGTGTGAGAAACATACTCCGCTCTGCTGGCCAAAGTTTCCGCCAGCGCTGTATTTTATCAGCGCAACGCATAACCGCCGCCGAAATCCTGACGCTAACACATTTTCTCAGCAAAACCTACGTACATTAACGCCATAAGATAAACAGCCTTTTGGTCACCTATCAAGGTGACTCCACCGGATGAGCGAAAGTATTAACCAAGTAAGCAACATCACTTTCCTATCAATAAAGCACAGAACAATAGCTTAACCAGTTTTTTTTTAAGGAAAATGTTAGGTACCTAGTATGGACCTGCAGGGACCCGATTCTCTGATTCTGGGGACCCGATTTTCTCTGATTTTAGGGACCCAATTTTCAATTCTAGGGACCCGAGTCGGGTCTCTAAAACACCTTCAAAAACCCTGGCTTAACTACTGTAGAGCTTTCTAATTAACTGCGGCATCTAGTTGCTTTACTGCTTTAAAAGCCCGGCTACAACTGTAGTGGCTGGACCTTGACAAACGAACGATTCTGGAGCTTGCTAGAGTAGGCATGTTTCGAGTAGATTCCGGAAATAGCGGCCATTGTTACACAAAAATATTGAGAGTTACGTAACGACAAAAGAGTGGTGAGATTAAGATGGCTGGAACCATGGCGCTAGTAATATCGGCTGTTGCCCTCATTAGCCAAAGAAGATTGTCATGGGGCGCGGGACCTATAGCTGATGAAGGAAAGCTCAAATTTTAATAAGTCTGAATAATTTGCTCACCTCTTCAATTTCTCTCTCTACAATAGGCGAGTAGATCTTGCCGCCCCTGGAACGTGCCGCCCCTGGCTATCGCCAGAGTAGCCAGTGGGTTGCTGCGCCACTGGCCCCAAATGAATGCCGTACATGAAACACTTTCTGCTGACGTGTGTTTCTTAGGCTTATAACGGAAATAGTTGCGCATAAAACTGTAGGAAAATTGACCTAAATCTACATTTTCGATGCTTACTTTCTTGTTTGTAGGCCGATACGAATGATAGCCAGGGGCGCAGTGCTGAAAAAGAAGTGCGGGAACGCATCCCAAAAAATAACTATTTTTAACAGCTCTCAAACTTATTTTCAAATCAGCATTTCATGAAGAACTCACTTTCATTACACTACAAACGAAAACATGAAAAAAGCGTGGGAACGCCATACCCAAGCGTTCCCGTCCCCCTGCACCCCTGACGATAGGTAATGAGTTGCTACTTGGCTTGTTGCGAACAGCAGACTTTGCCAATATTGGCAATCCTGCTCTCCGTCATTTCCATGAGATTGCCGTAAATACTGCAGCACTGAAACACGCCACGAAACACAGAGTCCCATTTTCTTGATAAAGATCTTCTAAGCACGCTTGTGCATTCCGACTTGTATCTAAAATGTCATGGATTTCACAACCTGCCTACTCATTCCGAAGTCACCTTGACACATATGCAATATGATCTTAATTAACTACCTATTCCCTGAAAACATTTTCAGCTACTTTCTGTTTCTTCAATGTCTAACGTAGCTGTTTTAAACTAAAAATGATTTCAACAGCGTTTTTGCAGTACATCCACGGCGTTTAGCTGGGGTTTGGTTCCATTGAGGCCATAGGTATATGCCACCACACAAGGCCGTGCAACTTTCGCATATTCCGTAAAGTACTTCGATAAACACGCTGGCCTGGGACTGCTTGGGATAACTCGATTCTCAAAGGATTTTAGATATTGGAACGAAGCTCGCCTTCCAGCGAATATTTTAAAGCATCTTGGTTTTTGCTTGCAGTGGATTCCCATAATGTTGGTAGATGTAAAAACACTATCGATTTTCGCGATGGATTATGAATGCACGTGACCAACCGTGAATACATGTCATGCCTTCAACGCCTTGAGCAGTTGATCTCCCCTTCCTGCTTTTGTTTTATGGGAATTAACCTGACCGCAAGCTGTATATTAATGTATTTACGAGCATAGGCGTTAGTCGTCGGCAGGATTTTTTCCAGGACGGGGGAAATAGTGGATTTTCCTGCAGTGGTCAAAGGGATTTTTTCCAGGGGGCCAACAGTTGTGAAATTTCATTTTACCAACGTCGACACTGAGAGAAAACATTTTTCTACAAAAAAAGGCAATAGTACAATACTAAATTTCAAAATTCAGGGTGTCTTGACCCCCCTGCCTCCCCTTCCGACGCCCGTGCTTGCAAGAAAGAACACTCGCACTGCGTAACGTGCATTCTCAGCTGTTCGCATGCGTTCCCGCTCCACCGCGTAATCCAACCACGATTCCATTTTTGCAGTCACGGTCCATCGCAATCACATCCTGCGGTCACGGTCCATCGCGAAAGACCAGCCGTGTTTTAATGTCTGCCTTCGCTCACTTAACACTACGCACAATTTAAGCAGTGCTTTCCCGGTAAAAAATTACTTTTATTTCTTTTCGAAGACGCCTGGTCACCAACTTATTTGCCATCAGGGACGCAATCAAAGTAGGGGGTTTAACTTCAACACCACATTTTGCAATTGCGCATTTCGTTGAGGTGGAGCTTCAGTCCAGCAACTTTCCTCGCTGTGCTCATGGTCATCACAAGCGTATTCAAGGGGCTTAACGTTTCATTAGAGGAAAAGAAGATGGAAATTTCGCCTATACTTTCTCCTTGAAAACAGCTTTCAAACAAACAGTTTTGAGCAAAATTTTACGAAGTTACGCTTTATTGCTTCCAGTGCTTTCGGATTTTAGTATAGACATCCACATAAGGATTCACTATCATTTCTCAACATTTTTCTGAGTGTTGGCTAATGGGCTCCCCCACTACCACAGACAGTGGCGCAACTAGAGGATTGAGGCAGAGGGAAAACTTACCTGCAGGGGGCCCACTAGCCAACAATCAGAAAAACAGTTGAGAAATGATAGTGAATCCGGATGTGGATGTCTGTACGAAAATCGAAAATCACTCGAAAACATTCCTTATAACGCAAAAAAATCAACCGCTCATTGACAATCAAAGCATATTAAGTACCGAAATATCAGCTAAGCGGTGGCCAGGTTTTTACGTTTAGCTTGTCAGGGGTTGGGCGGTTTGCACCCCTGACTCCGTCAGTTAAGCCACTGATCATAGACGTACGCACGAGGGACAGCATTTTGCAATGGGGGGGTGGACTGTGGTCGAAAATGGCACGCCTAAAAAAAGTTGAACTTCCCTGGTTTCGGACATCATTCGTTAGTTTCACATTGCCGAGAAAGCGCAAACCAACACGTTGATAGTTTGCTGTTTACTGAAATTTATGGTCATCATCTAAACTAAAAGCTTTTGGCTGAACCTGAACATTACCGTTTTTTTCAAGAAAGAGGTTTTGTCCCAAATTTAATCGTTTCGTTTCTCGATTTAAATCGCTCCAAGTGCCATTGTCGAAATTTTTCTCGGCCTCTGAGAAACCAATCGCCATTTACCCCACGTCCATTTGTTGCCGTTGTGGACGTTGTCCTGATTTACCGGATTTTAATACTTTTCACCCGACAGTGGGTTTGTCTGGCACGTGTTGCTTTCTGATCAGGTCCGTCACCAGGATTTTGCAGCTGGGGGGGGGGCCAAAGCCCAAAAGGGGAGGGTCACATTTTAAAATAAAATATTGGATGTATACAGCAGCCGGGAGGCAAACATGAAATGGGGGGGCACCATGTTTTAAATGAGGAAGGCGGGCACCACTGACCTGTTTCTAATGTGATCACTACGAAATAGTTCAGCGCAGGGGCGTAACGAGGGGGGCAAGTGGGGAACAATTCCCCGGGCGCCAAATCACTGCGGGGGGCGACGAATGATTGCTGGGGACGCCAAAAAGTCCCAACAATATCACAATTACTTTCTTCAATACAGTACATTTGCTTCTGAAAGACCTCAGGTTCGAATATGGGGGCACCAAACTTGCTTCTTGCCCCGGGCGCCAGCTAACTTCGTTACGTCCCTGGTTCAGCGGGCAGGCACTGACCTTGAGAAGAGATCAAACTTCATAAATTCTTTTCCAACCAAACCACCTCACAATTTTACGCTGCACTTCAGGAGCATTTCCTGTATTCTAACAAGGTAGGATGTAAGTAAAAATGCTAACAGGGGAGGTAATGCGAAGATCATGCAAAGGTGCAAGGATTATTTGATCTAAAAGGCAGTAATATTAAATCAGACTTGCAATTGAAACAACACTTTCGATTCGAACCTTCGATTTGTTACTGTTACAACCATTCTTTCCCGAATTCTTTCCGTTATTCCCTGTTGCTACTGATTGGTACAACCTTTCTTTTTGTTACTCCACAGCCGTGATAGCGAACATTTCACTGTGAAGGACTGTGGTTGAACTTTTAACAGAAATCTTTCGGGAATTGGAGTTTGTTGTTTACTACGCAACAGAGAGAGAGACACGAAGGGGAGGGACACGTTTGATAAAACACGACGCTGCAGGCGGTGAAATGATTATTTAAAGGAGTAAAATCCCATGAGCGTCTTTCTTTGGACCGACCAATCCCACAGCCATGTGTGTGTTGGAAGCACTTTGAGACAACTTATTTACTGCAGGTGCTATATGTTTACGACGCAGTAAGATCGACCAGCAAATTTTGTTAATTAGAAATCGGTTTCACGTAACACTACACATCCTCAGATATTCAAACAGGTATTTGAATAAATTTTCAGATTTTGTATACGAGATTTCAGAATACGATTTTGAATAAGATCTCAGGACTGAGGGTGCGTAGTGTTGCGTGAAGTCGATTTCCTATTAAAATAATTTGAGATGGATTCAACTTCGTCACCTTTGTGGAGACCAGTTACTTGAAAACAAATATGTGCAAGTCTGATGAATCATAGCTAAGTCACGAAAGCAGAGCCCAGTCAGCTGATTCCTCGAAAGCTTGCAGCAAACCTAAAATTTTGAATTTCGGTATGTTGATGTATTATTCTAGGTGGATTTGTGACAACGTTTTTCCAAGTTTTGTGCAGGTAATAATGCCACTTCGTCGCAAAACCAGGTCATCATCCAAAACTTCTTTGCGAAACCGAATTATGACGTAAACGACGTAAATTATCCCGTTTATGACGTAAATTATCCGGTTAACGTCAAAATCGACCCGAAACGGTGTTTCCAAATGATTGTTCGACTTGGAATAGACAGCTTTCTCCCAAAGCGAAACGCGTCAATCTGCAAATGTTCGGTAGAACTAGGATGCCTTGCCGCCCTCGCAAATTTCTCTTGCCAACGGAGAAGAGCGGCGCAGTTTCGCGAGCGGCGAGTCTTTCGTCCGCGTGCGCTGCGCTTCTTGGTGACTAACACGAAAAAAGCGCGTGAGGCGAGTTCAAACGATTCCGTCGTAAGAGTGACTCACCGTCGAAGCGGCCCAAAAGACTGATACGGCGGTCGGCTCGATCGTCCCGCGCATTGACGTGGTGTTGCGTCGGCTCATCGCGCCTTAGCTTGCGGGGTTGTTGTTGTTCGGCGAGGAAGCGTTTGGAGCCCTCATTATCTGGGAAACACCGAATAAACGCATTTCATTCATCGCAGCGCGAACGCAGCGATTACCATCATCGTTAACCGAAAATCTGGAAACACCTAAGGGGGGAAGAAAGCCTGAACCGGCGTCTTGTGTTAGCCAGCTGCTGGTGAGAAAATGAGAAAAGTTGAAAGTATCCTCGCAGGCTTCCCTTCTCGTCTCAGAATACCATTTTTATATATCTTATCCAGGTACAGTGTATACCCAGGGCCGGCGCCAGGTGGTTGCCCCCCCCCGGAACCTGGATGTTGGGGCCCCCAATATACAATACATTGCATTTAACACATAGTATTTACGTAATAAAAACATCGATTTATTTTAAAAAATGCTTATAAAAGCATTTTCCACAGGATCAACACAACGTATAAAGCAGACAGACTTAAATATTTGCTATGTTTCAAGCTAGGAAAATGACTTTTCCAAGTTTTCAAAAATGCAAATGTTTTTGTCAACTCAGTCATATCTTGTATTTTAGCAGTTTCACTTTCAACAGATGTCATTGCCAGATTTGTTAGCCTTTCACTAGTCATAGTTGATCTGTGAAACATTTTGATTAGCCTCAACTTGCTGAAGCTCCGTTCAGCAGTATTACGTACAGCAGTGATCGGCAAACTTTCATTAGAATGGCCCCAACCCCCATTTCAATGGGCATCCGCAGTAATTTTTCCAGGGGGGGAAAAGTCGACATTTTGCTTATATTTTTCAGTTTGTTGACCATGCAATGCAAACGAACGTTTACAAAGCGCTTTTCCCTTTCTTCACAAAAAGAAATTGCTCCACTTTACGGCACTATTCAAAAAAATTCCCATCGTTCGCAGCAATAGCTAGGTATATATTGCGATAAGTTACCAAATTGACTATCTGCAGATTTTAAGTAGGGTACTTTTGTACAAACAAGCAAATAGCCATGGTCTTTAACAAAACCACAATTATGTCTGTATTTTATCTAGCAAGACTTGCTAGCATCACTTAGAAACAGGAACTACAAACGTCTAAGATCTCGCCCAAAGCAATCAAACACCCTTTCAATAAATCCTTGCTTGTCTTTGCTGACGTTGTCACGATGAATGCTCATCGATATAAGCCGGACAAGCGTTCAGTCTCACACTAACAATGGATTTTTCAAACTTACCATGCTTCTTTTTACTCAGCGGGCTATAAACGTATGTAGCTATCCACTATTTAGAATTCACTGTCTCTCTGCATTATTGGCGTTCAACACTTGCATGTGGCAAAATGCCTACTTGACGTGAACACACGAAGATTCGTTCCCATGTTATTGTTACGCAATAAAGTCCAATAGTGGAACAATCTGCACGCAAGTTTCGCAACTTGCTTCTGCATACAGGCAAAGCAGCGGACATGAGTGAACTGCAAACTCATCACTGCACAACCCCAGGACAGTAAAACTGGTTCTTGTGCACTGTGGGTGTCATGCCGGCAAATAAACTGTCAATGTAACAACTAAAGCAATTTAATCGGAATTAAGCTCGTAATTTCACGTTTGCTAGAAATTTTTGGTTCTTCTTAGTCCCAATTTCTAAAAGGAGGGGCGAATGACTGTTATAACCCCCTTGCGGACGCCCATGCCCTTTCAATCGTATTTAAAGGCCCGTGCTTTTTTGAAGGCCCAATTTCAAAGTTATGTTGTAGTTATCTGCAACATAGCAATGCTATGTTAAATGTAATAAACCCTATATAATGACAACATCAATGCCGTGTTAACGTCAAACAATCAATGTTCTATCGATATAGTTGTTGCAGTAGCTAATGTTTGAGCCCACGCAACCGGTGCAGCAAACACAGCTCACAACAAGTGTTGCGCGGCCCAATAAAAAGTGCTGAACGGCCCACCACTGGGCACAGTGTTTTTGGTTAAATGACTGGATTTCTCATTGGTGTGAAGTTTTGAGTTTTCATTGGACAACTCTGATGCAAGATACACTGGATATTACAGGCGCGGGCTACGAATACGATTTTATATGATTGTATACCGGTTATTCTGTACTTGCATAGTGAAAGGACACAACACAGCAGTCTACAAGTACAACAATGGTGTGACTGACGGGAGTACAAGCGTGCGAACCTCCCCCCTGACAAGTTAAATAAAAAAATTGAACCCCTATTTTATTTGTCTTTCGGTATGCAGTGTATTTTTTTGGTTTTCAGTAAGTTGTTATTTTATGCGTTTTTCGGAAGTGTTTGGACTGTTCTTTTCCGGTGATTTCGGGTTTCAGTACAGTATATAGCAATCCACATCCGGATACACTTTTATTTATAAATTTATTTCTGAATGTTGGCGAAGGGACCCCTACGATGACCAGTGGGTCTCTTTCAGCTACGTTTCCCACCCTGTGGCTAAAACCTCTAGCTACGCAACTGGTCTGCAACTAAATTTTGCTGAATAACTTTATACTGAATAACTTAATAAGGCTATACTAAAAATGCTTATAATCAACGTGGATTTAGCAACGTTACCTGAACAATAGCCAGCTTACCAAGGCAAATGCTGACCACAAAGCTGTTCAGAATGCATGTGGTAGTGATTGGCTTCAGGAAGTTACGGGTCGTGTGAAGATCAATTTCCTTGACGTATTAGATAAATATGAATATTGAAAGATGAAATGTGTGAAATCAGTTCTTGGTGAATTCAGTTCTGGTGTCTCCATATGCCGTAACAAAGGTACTCAGTCAGATTTGGGGGCCCTCTTTTTGCCCGGGGCCCCCCCGGCCGGGGGTATGGGGTCCCTTCCTCCGGCTCTGTGTACACTGTACTTGAAGATGCCAGTTCATACGCATTTGAAATTAAGCGGCGTTTACCCTGAGCAAAACCGGATAAGTAGCATAGCCATGGGAAGCGTGAAAGGTTGACGTTCAAAATGTCTACAAGTCGATGCTCTTCACTTCTCAAGAAGTTGGGATCGTTTTGAATCTTTCTTGAAACATTAGTCGAAACACCTATTTTGCTCATATGATTAATTAATGCAAATAATTAAAACACTAATAAATATTTTCTCCCTCCTACAAAAGTCGAACGAAGACTAAGTTCTTCTTTCTTTTATACCTACGGTGCACTCCATATTTTAAGCACATTTTGATTAGCTTGTTGCGGTTGTGGTAAAGTTTATTTTGGTAGGTCTTTAAAAAGTTCCAGTTTTCATCTGGAACCACTGGTTAGCGTAACGACAGCGCAACATCAAGGCATGCATATTTGGAAGGCAAACCACCCAACGTTTTCAATTTACGTCTTCAAAATGCTTTCTTTGTTTGTGTCTCTGTAGCACTTTAAAGAAGCACTCAAAGAAATGAACCAGCACGTGTGTCGTTTGCAAACTAAGCTGAAGGTGGCGATTAAGAGGCAAAGATGCAGTGGTGAAGCGTTGTTTTGAAAGTGCAAGGATGAGCAAAAATGAAAGACAAGAAACCGTGCGGCGACCTCGATCAGGAGACGAAAACCAGAAAAACTGAATTTTAACACTGATTGCGCAAAGCTCAATCAAAGGTATGCTTAGCATTTGATCGTTCACGTTGCAAATCATTTAACATTTCAACAACGTCTTGTGGTCAGCACGCACGGATGAAAAAGAGAACAGGAAATCCAAGGTGTTTCGCTGAAAGACAATTAGTTAACGCCCTCCGAAGTTGTCCGACTTTTCTTCCACCGGCATTTATCAGAGAAACTCGTTTGTTTTATTGCGTGATTTTTGCCTCACTCCTCATCGGTGACTCATTGGCGGCATTCTGCCGCTTCGCACGGTCTTTTTATAATGGACAAGCGGCAGGTTTCCGATTTCCATCGCATCGAAGTTACGCAATTAAAAATTCTATGCACCTTTTCAAAAAACGTTATCACTGCTGGATTTTCTGTGAAAAAGTAGGGCATGTTTTAACTGAATTGCGGCTAAGTTGTGAATTGCTTTTGACCAGTTGTTTTGAGATGAAAAAAATGCATACCAAAAACGTTTCAAGTTATAACCAGTTATTTGTTCTTCAAACGTACCGAAGCAAACTCTGTTTGCTTTTCTGCGAAAAAATCGGGTTGTTGCTCTGTCCGTTGGCGTTGACGTTCACAGGAAATTTAATAAATGATGCTCTTTTTCATGCTGCTAAAAAGATTTATATCCTAAGAGTTTAAAACTAAACAGTAGGCGACCTGCAATTTTCGTCGAGTTCTAGACTCTCGTCGATGATAGCTTGCGAAAACCAGTCGTCACCTACCAGCAAATCATACAGAAAACTTCGAGGCAAATTAACTACCACTTTTTGTAATTTATTTGCACTTTTTGGCCTGTTTCAAAGATTTCCATGCTGGATATTTTTCTGTGGTCGGTTATTTTCGCAGATCAAACAACCCCAAGAAAGGACATTTTGTCATGAGACAAAGGCGGGACCGCGCTTTGGCCTATCGCCCAGTTCTGTGGAAGATGTGTCTATATGTCCAAGAGAAAGACGAGGTGCTCTTTGCAAACAAATCCAGAAAGATTGTGTGGCAATGGCAAACTGAAGTTCAGTACCGGAGTGAAATTCCGTGAATGTAGTCGATTTACTTCAAGCACGGAAAAGCACGGAGTCTCGCCAACGCGTTGTTTGTCGTGTGGGAAAATTTCTGTCTAACTACGACGGTCGGCGATTCAACAAAGCGCTGTTTGACGAGCAGGCGGGGCTGTGGTCTCTACACCAAACCAAATCATCGAGATGTTTCGGCGATCACACATCAAGAAAGAAAGCTGGTTGTAGGGAAACTAAAGAGTCGATGTCATTCGTACGCCATATCTTTCTTTGGACATTTTTTGGTTTAGGCAAATAGCGGGCGATTGTTTTGCTCTGCCTGTCTTCTCACCGGGTTTTATTTTTTTTCTTGCCACCTTGCGAAACGCTGGCGATTTTTTTAGCACAGGAACTTCAGTGTCAGACACTTGCCTCGCCAAGCCCACTGCCCGTTCAGTTAAATTGCTATCGTTTACATGGGAAGAGGTTTTGCAAAAAAGATATTGTCTCTTTTGGTGAAAATCGCTTAAACCAGTGCATCCACCACTGTGAAAAACTGGGTCTGATATCAGAATAATTTACAAAGTTAAATATTCGCTTAGAGCGAAAACCTGGTAAGAGGCGCCGCCATATTTGAAAAAAAACGCATTACAAACAGATATTGATAAAATATGCCAAGGAGGGCGGGATAAGTACGTGCGTGCTGACATTCTAGGTTATTTGATTTTTGTGGCATGCCCGTGCGTGGCGTTATGCTTATACTGCGCAGTCATATAGAAGTACTTTGATTCATATTGTCTATCGTTATCTGGCCATCGTTTCCTTATATGTGTATAGGTAGCAGTGCAATAATCTGTAGTTTACATGAACAAGATTTGAAAGTCATTCAACATATTTCTTTTAAGGTTGTAGCTGCAACCAGGACTGTGGAACCAAAACTCAAGTTTCACTCTCCGGCTCCGACTCCAGCTCCAGGCATTAAAATTTTTGACTCTGCCTCCAACATCTACACGTTTTTGGCTCCCACGCCGAATCCAGAACGAGTAGAGCCATTGAAAACTAAAAACCATTGCATTATTTGTACGACTCTCTTGCCCCATATAAACTGTATCTATAAAATCGGAACCCAAATTTCAGGCTCCGGTTCCGGCTCCACCATCTAAAAGTTTTTGGCTCCGACTTCAGCCATTCAAAATTGCTTGGGGTCCGGCTTCGGCTCCGGGCACGCAGCCATTTTTTTAGGTTTAGAGGTCAAAACACATTTTAGGGGGAGAATATTTTTTTTTATTGTATGTTTAAAACGAATTTTCCTGGGCGCAACACAATGTGGGGGGTACAAAAATATTAAGGAGGGCACTGCCCCCGAATGCCCCCCGTGGCTACGGGTCTGTCCAGCGCCACACGCCTGGCTTCAACAAGCCGACCCACGACGGTAACTCCTTTTTTATTAACAGGTAGGGGTTTCGGGTAAATACAGAAGTGGGGGGTATATTGCAAAAATGGCATTCCTTTTTGCATTGAAGATACACGAGCATTGTCACGTTGGAAATTTGAAAAACAACTACCAAAAAAGCAATATTTCAATGCTTTGTGAAAACAGCCAGAGGCCATTCTTCTTTGAAAAAACAAGGGGAAATTTGCCCCCGCATTCCACCAACTGCAAAAACAAGTACGTTCGGCACACGAAGTCACACAGTGAAGGGCTCTTCGGCAAAACACAGAACAGAGTTTGCTTGGAACGGAATATTAATTGCATTCAAAAGAGCATCGTCAATTGCTAATAGAGTATTTTGCCCTACATTAATGTAAGATCGAGATAAACACGTTGGGAGTTTGCCGTACCACTTCTGTCTGACCCAAACAAAAATTTGGAGAATTCGCATTTGAATCTGTGCATGAAGTTACGGTTTGTTTTTAAATTATTTTTATTTACGTGTTTGGCTCAGACACAAGGTCCATTTCACACAAGTTAAAAGAACACAAAGGTGCATAAAACGTGATTCAGCCGACTCCACTGCCTTGTAAAACATTCTATTTTCTCTGTTCTTATCGACCTGCCGTATGCAGAGAGTGTGTGTTTATACTACGGACTTTGTGTCTGCTCCTTAATAAAATAAAATCAAATGCTTATGCACAGAGCTGCACACAGGACCGTCGCCAGTGGGGGGGGCCAGTGGTGCCCGGCCCCCCATTTGAAATCTGTGCCCCCCCATTTCATGTTTGGTTCCATGGTTGCAGCATACATCCAATACAGTATTTTAAAAATGTGGCCCCCTTTTGGTTTTTGGCCCCTCCTTCTGATTTTTGCCCCCCCCCCTGCTGCTAAACCCTGGCGACGGGCCTGGCTGCACAGGGTATGTGTTACTTGTGACGCGCAGGTGATGCTGAAGAGGAACTAACACCAGAGCAATGCACCCGCAACTACTGCATTCGGTCATCATCATAGAAGCGTTACACAAAGAGAGAGAAATCGAGCTTTGTAAAGTGTGTCGAATAACACTGAAGTGAACTAGAGTTGCCAGATCACTTGAAATGTTTTCAAGAACTTTTTTTCGTTTTGTGATTATTGAAATTTTGCTTCATGCCTACTTTGAATACTTTTTAGACATAATGGTGTAGCACATTTTTTCAAACAAGTTTTTTTGACCAACAATGGGTTCGTTTTACTACACAGCTGTTAAAAATGGTATAAATCTACACGTTATCCTATTCAATTACATTATTTGATCTTGATTCTTGAATGTTTAATGAAATCAATAGTTCAATAATGAACAATTTCACAACAGTTCAAGAACTTTCAAGGTCGCCGGAAAATGCTGAAGGACAATAAAATGTTTTTCAAGGATCAAAGACGTACTATGGACTTCGTGTTCATACTATGGATTTCGTGTCTGCTCACAAACAAATAAATTAAAATTAAATTAAAGACACAACCAGTTTTGATAGCAAATTCAAGGAAAGTCCTTGGCGTTCAAGGACGTCTGGGAACCTTGAAGTGAATGGATGCAAAAGTTGGACGAAGGTACATCATTAAATGCTGCATGTTTTGTTTGCGATATACCCTGAACAATTTTGCTGGCCGACCTTCGAAAACCACAAATCTTAAGTGCGTGTAATGCTAAGAGGGCGAAAGCGTCTACCTGCAGTGAAGCAGTGGAGGAACAAGGTTTCTCCCGAATCCTCTGATTGTTTGAAAAGGTAGCGGCATTCCCTCACGTCTTGACGTGGTACCAAAATCAGAGAGTTCGTTACAATTTCGTGGGAAATTCCTAACAGAAAACGTCACAACCATGTTGAAGGCAGCAAGCCACGCCTTTGGTTTGATGGAATTTTACTAAGCTCTTTTTGTCGTTACACCACCGCTGCCTACTTCTAACGAACGAGTTAGTAAATGAACTGGGTTTTATTGTTGGTAGGAAGCAAAACAACTTCACTGAGGAGATCACCTGCAGAACAAGGTGTGGAATAGAACCAGAACCGTGGTCAGAAAGTCTTCAATAGGGGGCCTTTACGGTTGTGCAAGGGGGCTTGACAAAAATAAAATTTGAAAAAATTTCTACTATTTTATAGTGTTACATAGCTCAATTTGGGGGCTTGGACCTTTGTTTGGGGGTCTAAGCCAGCCAAAGCCCCTCGTGGGGGCAACGGGATTGAATAGATCAATAGAACATCACATACGTGATTGCATTGAAAAGAGTTAAAGCCACCAAGGCGTCCGTGACATGCCGTCCTTGGTGTAACCGATCTGACTGGAAGAAACACGTCCGGAATTTTTCCGTACCGGGTCACACACGCACGCAAAAAAAACGGAGAGAAATGCTGAAAACCGAATTCCTCGAAGGCGCTACGACGCAACGAAGCGTGACCCCCGTTCCCCTCCCGTCAGAACTTAGACAAACGCGTTCGCCCGTACGGAGGCGTGCGCGAACACACACACCATTACCGACCTCGCTTGGTTCACTGGTTGCACTGCCTCCAGTTCAGAGCATGTTGAATTTGCGCGTGACAAACCTTAAGTGATAGCATGCTATGATCGGGTGCGTTTCAACAAGAAACATTTCATACATCCTGCAAGCTACGTTTGGTGACTGCTATTGCTGCTGTCTTTGCAGAGCGGCGTTTTTACAGTTTCTTAGCTGCGTTATTGCTGTTTCTTTTTCGGGGTTTCCAAAACTTCACGCTGTAACTTACCTGCGTTACTTTCCGCTAAAACCGAGTTCAACCTTGGTCGGTGTTACGTGGGTCAAGCAACAAAAATGCATGAATGTTTTGAGAAACAAAACTTTTCTGTTTCTTTTTTTACGTTTATTCGAAATATAAAAAGCGGTTTAGTTTGTGCTCATAAAGTTTGCACTGACATGTTTCATTCTGAAATGCGTGGCTTAGAACAAAACAAAAAATAAAACAAAACGAAAAGTTCACTGAGGTGAAACAGCTGCAAAGGTTACCTGTCTGGCTTTCCCATCTCTGCCCCATTTTTTGGAGTTTCCTCTTGCTTTAGTTACAGTGTTGTTTTTCTTTGAATATCACATTTGCTGTCCTAGAACAAGTTATCAAGGTTGTTCTTTGATACTAAAGAAGTAGAAGCATTTGCGAAAGTTAAGCTAAACCCTTTCATTCTGTTTTTCTTGGCTTAACAGACCTGTTTTTCAGGATATCCGAAGTTGTTTTGTCGGCCATTTACCTTGGGGAAGAATAGGGCCAGTCTGAGCCTCTCAAAGGAAAACCGTGTCAGAAGGTGACTTTCAAATACCAGACAAATCCCAGGTATGGTGGTAGGTTTGTAAAACCACATGCCGTATCTATCCGGGTGGGTCGAAAAACAGTGGATTACGCTCCTGTCAAGAACCATCCTCGGTTCAGTTTATCTATTTGTTATAATTTAGCAGCGAAGCGACTGCGCCAGCAGTCATCAAACTACGTCGTCACGTTGACACGCTACTTTGCAAAGATGTGTTTACGACGATGGGACGATGCAATACTGTTAAACGACGAAACAGGCGACTTTCCCCTCTGGTGGCATCTAAAGAGCGAATAGGTGGTTGGGCGCTCCTGTCTAACCCCGCAACAAATGAGCCACGTGTAGTAACCGGTCCGTGGCCGTGTATCACAAAACAAAACGGGAAGTCGAGTGAGTGATGCATTGTTAACCGTTATGTTCCTCCCTTCTTTCCCCGAGACACACTGTGGTTCGTTGAATAAACATTCAGAGGTTCGCAAACAGGAATGATCTACTAACCACCGAATTCTCTAAATTGTGAAAAAATTCAAGCAAAGTCAATTCTGCTTACCTTCTTACTGTGTGTCAGTTTTGTGAAATCACGATTCAAAAGTTCGAGCCTTTTACATTTGCAATTATTTTCGCTGCTTTAAAAATTGTCACATCTTGAGGAAACTTCTAAAACAAAAAGGAATCACATCTTTACTTCTTGCACCGGATGGCTAAAGACAGACCTAGTTGGCTGTTGCTCAATCAGCCGTTGCGGCGTTTCGGTTCCAGTTCGTTGCGCAGGCAGCTGGTCGTCGATACAGCTTTGTGAGTCAGAAAAGAGCCAGGGAGACCGCTAAATGCCTCGCCCACAAAACAGCAATACAGGTATGCCGTTGTTTGGTGATGGGCGGCAAAAACGGCCTTTTTCGTTCGGTCATCTCTGACCGTCGTCGTCGCTTGCGCGTTTCCCGCCTTACGTAATGCCGCCACCAACGAATTTAGATCAAAGACGCTCCAAGCGATCGCGTGCAACGGCCCGTGACAAAGTGCTGGTTAACCCTCTGCGGCAAAGTCTGCTGCGTTTACGGCCCGACTCAATATTTCTCAGTAAACAGCACAGAAATGATTGGAATTTTTGCTGTTTGCGAGCACAGTCACGATAAAAATAAGGCAAATAGTTTTTGATCACATTTCGAACTGTTTTTTGGCCACTAATAACGTTTTCTATTCACAAGTGGCAAGTTGAAACACATCTTGCCCAATTTGCAGCTTTCTGCAAACTTTCTTAGAATACAGTATTTTTTAGTAACTTAAAAAACTTTTGTTTATTTTTGAGCCAAGTTTTAAAAATCGATAAAAAATTCCTGGAGGCGGTGATTTTTTCACCATACGTGAAACTACTTTTCAGAGCGCACATCTTCACAGTGCAGCTTCAAACAGTTATTTGATTATATTATTTGCGTGACTCCATGATTCCGTATCACATTAGTTAGCGGCAGCGCGCACACACAAAAACAAAAACCTACACACATCACACAGCACTGGGGAACTGTAGTTGCGTAAGACAACAATGGAAGAGACAAAGCATTGAAAAAGCGCGCCAGCAGATCCCTCATCATCTTACAGAAGTGCTTCAGCAGCTGCATAACCGGTGAACACTGAAGACTTGCAAACAAATCAGACATGTGAGTGAATGTCGGAGCACTAAAGACTTGCAAAAAATAAGGCATATGAAAGAATATGCAAAGTGCTTGAACGAACGCGTGCAATCTTTTTGAACAAAAGAGTATATATCAATTTGAATCAAGGCAAATAACAGGGGTGGTCAACCGGGCAGAGACCACGAGCCACATTTCCTACTGTGTTACCGCAAAGAGCCACATCATACACATGGGTACACATGAACACCACCCCATCTATTCCTCAGTCACACGCATTCCTTTGCTCAGCTAAATTTATTGTACATATCACACACCAACACGACAATGACAGAACTTTGCAAGTTATTTATTATTATGCATGTTATTTTGTGGGACTTCTGGAAATTGCGTAAGAGCCGCACGAAACCGGGCAAAGAGGCACATGCGGCTCGCGAGCCGCGGGCTGGCCACTCGTGGGATATAACACCTTGACCAAATGTAACTTGATTCCGACGATTTGACGAACACTTACAGTTCTGGGAATGTAATTCAAAATTGATAAAGCATGGTTAGAAGCCATAGGCAGTCGTTAACCTTGCCCAAAAAACAGCAATACGGGTATGCCGATTTTCGGCACTGACACTTGTTTGAGCTTTGTGTGGTGCGAAGCGGTGCCGACCTAAACAAAAAATCAAACTTTACACCTAGTAGCCTATTATATGAATCTTGTTTGCTGTATTAAAAACCTGATGAAAGCAAAGTTCTCTTCCACTAGTGAAATTTGCGTGAATTTGTCTGGTGGTGAAACTGTTAAGACCTAAAGAGATCAACGATGCTGCCATAGAAATGTTTTTATTTTAGTGAGACCTATGCATGTCGCGTTATTGCGCTCGGCGACGTTGAAGCTTTTTGAATGCTGAATCTCTTCTTACTTGCATGTTCTGCAGGGAAACTGTCCAGTGAGCTATACTTGTGGTTCCCAATCTTTTGGCGATGTATCCTTTGGGCGTTATTCTGTCTATCAAGTATCCCTTGGCTATAATCTTGAACACAATAATTAGAAATGTACCAATAATTATTGCACTTTTGCGATGTAATTTCTCATGAAGGCACTTAAAAATTTAGTGTACCCTTGGAACACTTTGTGTACCCCAAAGGGTACGCCTACCCCTTTTGAGAACCATTGAGCTGTAGGACTACTGTAAATGCAGCTCTCCAATTGCTTCTTTTTTTTACCAACTTCACGACTCTATTTTTGTCTGCTTCTTACCAATGGGTAGAAACGCAAGCTCAAAGTTAATACACCCAAACTGTGGTTGCCAAATGTCTGGTTTACCTGTTTCGCGAGGGCCAAACACTGATTTTTGTGATGGTTCCTGAAACAGTGATGGTTCCTATACAGATAATATCTTTTTTCTTTCAGTACGTGTGTCCACGAGTGTCTGGAAAAAGTAAAGATATCCAAGAGGAAGAAGTATGCTCCAGGTTGATCTGGGAACTACGCTAAAAGTCGATTGAAAAAAGGAAATGGGTTGGAAAGCAGTATACGCCTAATTCCTTGAATCCATAGCAAAATACAGAGTCAAGCTAGTCTTGCTTTCTCGAGTGGTTAAAAGGATTTTGTGAAAACTACATTGGCCTGTAGTTTTCCAATGAAAGAAGGTCTAGCAGTTTTTTGCATCAAGACATGTAGGCTTGTGCATCTTTACGATTGCTTTTTGAATTCCTTCTCTGCAATCTCTACCTATTATCAGCAAACGTTTAGTCCGATTTCAGTAGCTCAGAAAAAGTTGCTAACATAGAATAACCTGATGGCGAACTGCAGGATGCGATAAAGCCGGGGGCATACAATTTTTAATTTTGGATGGTTATTGGTTAGTTCAGAGTTTCAGGGTCAGTAATAGTAATGAAGATTCACAAAACACATGCACAAAACTCAGGCCCATAGCCAGGGGGGCGCAAGGGGGCGAAGCCCCCCCGAAAAATTCTTTCGCCCCTTCTGGGAAAATGTCTTGGACATAATTTAAAACTATTGGACAAAGTTCAAAACCTTTGGATTCTTCTCAGAAAACTCTTCGCCCCTCCTGGTGTCATAAGCTGGTTACGGGCCAGACAAAACTATAATATGATCTCCGTAGCTACTGCACAAAGTTACGAGTCGATAAACTACAGACACTAATTTTATAATTTGTACTGCAAGAGAAGTTTTTTAAAACTGAAGTCAGTTCATTTGTCTTTGTTTAGCGCAGGGGTCGGCAAACACCGGGCCACGGCCCGGTGCCGGTCCGTGAAAAAATTGTTACCAGTCCGCGAGGAACCAAGGCCAATTTGGTCCAAAAGTGATTTCAACGACTTACATAAGAAACACACTGCGGGTGCCATTGACTACCATAATCCGTAAGGTCGGAGCATCTTAATGCGGCAAAGCAAACCCAGATCTCTCACCGAATCAGTGCCATGATGACTTACGAGTTGTAATAAATTTGCACGTGTGAAACATTCATTACCTCATTGCTCCGCAAAATAATGCCAGGCTGAAACCGGTCCGCAGTGCGAAAAAGCTTGCCGACCCCCTGATTTAGCGTATGTTTTGATTTTTCGAATCACCATCAGCACTGAGTTGAACAAATGCATTTCAGCAATTGGGTGCGCCGAAAAACGACGAAGCTGCAACTAGCGAGATGTGCTGTTTTGTATGCACATAATTGTATGCACATAATTGTATGCACATAAATGCGATTAAGTTCTGCCCAATACACACTGAACCAGACCCTTGGTCAAATGTTAAACTTTGTCAGGGTAAAATTCATTTTTAGGGGGACAAGATTTTTGTTTTCATTGTATGTTTGAAACACCTGTATGAAATTTTTTCTGGGCATAAAAAATGCAGGGACGCAGTAAACCTTTTCTGGGCATGAAAAATGTAAGGGGGCACAAAAAATTTTAAGGTAACTGCCCCCGAACGGCCCCCGTGGTTACGGGCCTATATTGAACCAAGGTGGCTTGTTACTTTGTCAGCGATTAGCAATACAGACTCTGCAGGAGAACTGTTACATCACAGTACACTATATGCTCTTGCGTTTTAAAGTTTCACATGCATTAATCCCTTTTCGATACACTTAATTGTAGGCAAACATTATCACTTTCTTTTCTATCAAATGGATAAAACCCAGCCTCCTGGGTCTTTGCTTGTTGGGTCAGTAACCAACAAGACAGTGGCTTGGTTTCTGGTATAAACGCTTGGAATTAAAAAAAATTAGCAAATGTTTAAAACCTCCACAGTGTGAAGCCTGGTAACTGGTAAGGCTCCAATACATTTGGTTCTGTAATTAAAGTCATTATTATGGCTTGCACCGCCAAGTAAGCTGTGCATTTCGGTTCCCGATGATTCGAAGTTAAGCTTTGTTTGTGTAGCTTGAAAGCACCTTTAGTTGTGCAACCGCATAGTAATTGTCTCACTTACGTTTACTATGTTTGATTGCCCAGATGAGAAATATACGTTTCTTTTTGTATTTCATCCAACACAATTTTTTAACCACTCGCTGATCACAACTGCAAGACTAGGGAGACATGCACGAATTTTTAGTTTTGCAACAGGAAAATGATGTGGCGCTGTTTTAGTCTTGCATTTCAGATCCCGGTCGCATTAGATTTTGTGGGTTTTGAGCGTTCTTGCAATGCCATCAAAGATAACGGCACACTGTTTTCTATATTCCTAAAGCAAATCGTATTAGCTTGGTTTTAACAAATGCGTGCAACTGTGTCCAGATAACACCGCTTTTTATTTTCTAGCACTGTGTATTTCTTTCCAACATCAATCAGGAAAGATTTATTGGAGACATCCGCTTGAAACTTCATTGTGCACAGTCGGTTAATTTTGTTTGTGAGTCAAGGCGTAAGATAGGTTTTTCCAGTTGACTAAGCATAAAATTCGTAGAGTCATCATATGGCATTCCGATTGTGTCACGTGATGTTTCGATCCACTTGTCCCACACGATATCTTGGTGTGTTCAACTAACGTGCTTCTTTGAATTTCCCAGGTTACAATTCCCATACCACCAGATTTTCATTTTACTTTTCTCCCCATGCACAATGCCAGAAACTGTTTGTAAAAACAAGAGAGACACTTCTACTTTGCACAAATAGAGTTTCATTTTCGAATGAAAGTGCAGAAGTCCACGAATCTCTGCAAAGTTATGATGGAAATCGAAAAGACAGTACTTACCCGCAAAGCTGTAATCCAAGTGAAAAAAATCTTGTAGATTCCACAAAGAAGCAGCTGTAAGCCCGTAACCAAAAAAATTGTTTTCTCCCCCCCCCGCTGGAAAAATGTCTTGGACATAATTTAAAACTATTGGACATAGTTTAAAACATTTGGGCCCCTTTCAGAAAACTCGTCGCCCCACCTGTTGTCCCAATCTGGTTACGGGCCTGGCTGTAAGCCTTTAGGTTTGAAACCAGTTGTAGCTGCAATCTGTTCTTGCCAAGTGGTTGACGCGGCGTCGACGAGACGGTATCATTGTAAACAAAGTATTTTCTAACAGCTGAAAGTTGCAAGGTAACAATATTCTGGTTTTAAGACGTTTGCTGCAATGCTTTCAAATAATTCTGTTTTAATCATTCTCCTGTTTTGTTTCTTTGATGTTTTCCTTGCTTTTCAGGATGCACACGTTGCATTTTAGCCTGAGAGTGAACATTTCCCTTTCCGTGTCAAATTAATTTATAGAAAAACGGTGGAAAACGGTGTTTGCAACGCATAATAGCCTGAAAACAATGATGAAACCAAATTCGACGAGTGAGCATTTTGGCATCGCTGCTCGTATTCGCTCACCGTTCTGCGCAGTGTAAGTGCGTGATAACCGGTTCAAAACGCGTGGTTAATCTTCCTCTCGTCATATCACTGCGTTGCAAAAGTTCTGTGATCGTTGTAGTTGTTACAGGCAAACTTGCCTGCAACATTCCTCCGGGTTTCACGGAAATTGATTGTCTGGATAAATGCTATAGAAAGCATTTATGTTTGCGATATCTCCTCACCAACCGCGCATTTAATCGTAGGATTCTATACAACTTTTTCAGGGATAAATAAACAAATATAAATTCAATTTCGACCGATACAGGTTCACGCAAAACGCGCAGTAATTCTTCCAGACACATAATACAACAATCTTTTGGCGAAGCACATGTCAAAGTCATTCTCTCCCATGCTGTGCAAATAGATTTTGCAGTTTTTCGCTTACTCGCAGAAGCAGAGACAAACTTTGATCACTACGCAATCAACTTGCCATCTCAGCGAGGTTTTACATGGAGAGCTTTAAAGGTTTCTCAAAGACGTTTTGCTTTGAAAGTGTTAGTTGCAGTGGTCTTAGCATCGTGGAAGTTTCTACTCACATGCGCTTTCGCCTGGCCCTTATAGACCTTGCTAGAAAGCAACATGAAACACGAAACGTTGCGGAAGCATATTTTTTTTATTCAAACACCAGCAGTTTTACATTATTTGCGTTTGTTGTTGGGCTAACTGCGTGATGTGGTATAATATCTTACCTATCAAAGATGCCTGCTGATTGTTTTCGTTCTTTTTCTGAAGAGGATGTCCTTTGATTCTTTCGTGGGCATAATTCCTCCTGCAAAAATCATTTTTCGGAAAAATAGTTGGTGGCATTATGAAATATAGGATCAACGGCCAAACACAAGTTTCAACAAATGTCGACTTATTCAAAATTTTGAAATCTTCAAGTTTCAACGAGGCATTTGGTACAAATTGTTTTAGCTAGCCAAACATTGTGGATGATTTGAAGGATATTTTCGCGTTTGGAGACATACGAAAGAACCTGCTTTTGTGATAAACCTAGCTTATATTAAAGATTGTATCAGATTTGCCAGAAATCCTAATCGAACAATGAAATATATTTTTTAAGCGTTAAGTCAAGGTGCGAATCATCTTTTTTAGACATTTCAACCACAATTTTTCGCTTAGAGAACGGCCGAAAGAAACCAATTTTTCAGAAACAAGCAAGAAATCATGTTCTTTTTTCGTTTCCACGCCTTAGTATTCTTATTGTCTAGAACCAAAGAATTTGCAATTCGACTTGCATTTTTTGCCATGCCGAACAGGCTTTACCCAGTGCTACCTTTACCCCGCCATAACCCGTCAGCCATTTGTTGCAGCAGACGACAACTGCCTGAAAATTCCGGTGCGGTTTGTCAAGAATGAGGCCCGAGTGCACGGAATGATTAAAATCGTCTGTTCGTAAGCCGACCGGGATTTTGTTGGTCAGCCCCTGTTTGACTGTTAGTGAGAAACACTCCATGACGACTTTCCAAGCTCAGCCATGAAAGTGGCTGCTGACCCTGCCAGCATTCTTTCCGGATAAGTGTTGGTAATAGTGCAGTTCCGCTATTCAGCCCTTGGCTGTTCCTAGCTGCTGCGTGCTACAGCTCACAAAAGATCTTTTTCTTCGATAATATTTGCCCTTTCGCTCAGGCAGTAAATCACTGGCAAACAACCAAGCATTGAACGACATATTCGCGGTATGGGTATGCAGGCGATATTGTGCAATCAAGTACACGATCTGACCGCAGTAGCGTTTTGTTCCCGAAATAGTGAGGTTCGTGCAGTAAAGGTAACATTTACCGTGATTTAATGCACTCGTGCCGCAAATGATTTCACAAATACCTTGGACTGAGGAATGTTAAGGTGTGTTGAACATAAACATGATTGCAAAAAAGCCACATTCAAGGCGTTTGGTTAACTTCCGGTGTGAAAAAAGTTCTGCCGTTTACATACATTTTTTTGCTGCTGGCTGTGACACCGGCCACAGTCCAGTGGCGTGCAGAGGGAGGGGGGCGAACGGGGCGACTGCCCCGGGCAGCCAATGCAGGGGGCATCCAAAGAGTGAAATTGCAAAAATTAAAATGCTGTAACTAGATGATTTTTCTTATTGTAAGTCTACTAACACATGCTTAATGGATTTAATTTATCGAAACTTGTTTTGTTGCCAACACTAATTTTACGTATTCAAATGCCAGTAATTCTCAGCTTCATTATAATGGTCTCTACTCAAGGTGTGCGGCGCACACCCAATCAAACTGATAATGACGTCAGTTGTTCCAGATCGTGCGATCAAGGGAAAATCACAAAAAAGGATTGAAAGATAGTCAGGGTTGAGAAAAACCCGTTTTCTTCAAAAAATTCCAACCCTCTTGTTTTTTCAAAATCGGGTTGTTTGCGGTTTTTTGAAAAGAAGCAGGTTTTTGTTCTTTTTTCAAAAAAAAACACAAAAACCCCATTCTGAATTGTTTTTATTGCATTATGCAATATCACCATTTGCAGGATCACACAATCACAAATTGTTGTAGCTAGTATGGCATTCTAATTTGAGGGTAATGAAATGTACCCCATCACTTGAAATGTACCCCATCACTCTTTGTTTTCGAAAAGTGTTGTTGGCCAATTCACTTCAAAGTAGTAAAGATTAGCAAGAATGCGCACAGCAAACAGAGAAAAGCCACTCCCACACAAACTCTGCAGTTTCACGTCAAATTTATGTACATGCCCTGCTAGTTCAGCATCTATATAGTGTATTTTTTCAACATATGGTTTGGTATGGTCCAACATCAGAAACAGCTTGGATGCAGAGAAAGCAGAAAAAATGATTAAAATACAGCGAATTTACAGAGCTGAAGAAGATAACCAGTAGAATTTACTCAAACTGTTCGAATTATTGTTCTCTTTTCTTCAAGTCCTTCAAATGTCGTTGCTGTTCGTTTTATTTCATTCAAAAATAATTGCCGTTAACTGTACAAGTGTGCTGCTTATTTTACTTTTTACTTCATAGTACATTTTCAAAGGAAAAGTTAAGAGTGGAATTTTGGTGGGTTTTATTTTTTTAAGTGGGCCTTTTTAAACGGGTATTTTTTGTTTGAGTCCAATTACATCAACGCTGAAGATAATTATGAACGTTTTATTGATTTCTGAGTCAAATTTCAAAACTGTCCAATTTCAACGTGCTTGATTTAGCTGATTTTATGATGCATCACTGGTTTCCCGTTTCGTTTTTTGTGCTAATACAGTCGCACACCTGTGCCTCAATATGTGTTCCGTTTCGAGCTTTGTCATCAATTGGCCGTTCAGGTGGATTGATCATAATGGCTCACAAAAGCCATTATCAGTTCTTTTTACTTAGTAATTGTTCATATAACAGCAACATAAGAAAAAACTAAAATTTTCTTGCGTACTTTATGCGCATACTCAATTCTTGTGTAATTTACAAGTTTCAAACGGTCAACCCTGAGTGTCCGCCATCCCAGGCGCATCCCTTCTGATCGATTGCTATTCGACGAGACATTCGCGCAGCCTTGTATTTTTTCAGTTGTGAACTGCACTGATGTCGTAGCATTGAGTGTGTTTTACTCCCCTGTTTTAACGCGTTGCCGGATATTTTTGGAGTTATGAACGGCTCTGTCTTAGGATACCGCTGATAATTTATGTTCATTACAGTGACAAACTGTAGCTTACGACAACGACTAAAGAGAGTGCGTGTAGATTAATATGCACAAGGACGCCGGAAGATGGAGGCATGGAGGGGGCATTCATACCTCTGTCCTTTCAAAAGGGGAGCAACGAGGGCGGAGATGCCTTTTCATCATAGGTTTAGGAGCAGGGAAATTTTTTGTGTGGCGAAGGATATTTGCCCGAATTTCCCCAAACTTTCACGAAAAGTTATTTGTGCAGCTTTTACCTACAAATTCTCTCCCACGAAGATCATGAAGACCTTTTTTGGTGTGACTTCCGAAAAAGGTCTTCATGTGATTTTCTGCAAACCTTGGGCGCCATTTTTTGAAGCCAAGCAAGGTTGGGCGCCATTTTCACGCGGGTTTACAGGGATGTTTCCCAGATTTTCAGCAAATCAAAATTTTTGGGGGTGCGCTGAACCCCCACCTCCAACAAGCACCACTGTTTTTCATAACAGTATCATGGGTGATTTCGTAGTTTATCAAGATCGAATTGAAACACAGTCATTGCAGCTTTTCGAGAACCCAGAAAATTCAGAATGATTTTCTGTAATTTCTGTTACTATTTTTGAGGTCAACATTGTTGACGAAGAGAAACAAACATTATTGGTAGCGATTTTTTTGTTTTTCACAAGTTTCCATTGCCCTAAAATATATTACTGCGCCCCCCCCAGAGCCGGATTAAAGGGTAGGGGGGCCCGGGGCAATTTTTACCGGTGGGCCCCTATGACGTAATTCATGACGTCATCGTTTGTAAAAGTTATGTTTTCGCTGATTCGCAAGGTTCCCGTTTGTTTTCCGGTAGTCGAGAATGTGCTTAATAAATGCACATACAGTTAGTTGCGATAGAATTTATGATATCAATACTAGAATGCATTTTTACTAAGAAACAATATTTCACAGGCTAGAGAGTGACTCGGCAAGAAACAACATTCATCCGAACAATAAGCAGAAACCAGAGATTACAAACAAAAAC
>Ga0210059_1001710_pt1 | contig 33439 bp, 23 predicted proteins | sample Ectturendosymbi2_FD_188042 | JGI IMG/M metagenome (GOLD analysis project Ga0210059, IMG submission 188042) | Ecteinascidia turbinata endosymbiont from Florida, USA - Sample 2 (SPAdes) (version 2) | ecosystem: Host-associated > Tunicates > Ascidians > Unclassified | place: Key West, Florida... | reverse complement strand
AGCAAGACCTCTCTCACAGAGGAATCTGACGACAGATACAACACGATGCAACACATCACACCAGTATCGTTTGCTTTCCATCCTCTGGCTCTCCATAGCCCGATCCACACGGCCTGCCTCTGTACCGCGGTCACGAGCTTCCAGAACGCAGTTCCTGTGGACTTCGCTCTGTTCATGTGCTGAAATCTTACTATGCGCCTTTTTCCAGGAAGAAATCCATCCGGAAGAGAATTTATCGCCGTTCTTGTTCAACAGTGAGCAGTAGTAACAATATACAGAGCCTTTTGAAGCACTATAAAGCAACCATTTTCGAGGATGAATCTCTCCATTAGTCCAACGAGAAAAAAGCACTTTTGTTGTCAAGTAACGGTGATGCCCCTCTGGCTGATTAGCAGATGGCTGATAATAACGTCTTGACCGTGGGTAGTTTCCAGACGGACTTCTGTTTTGACATTGCTCCAATCCACGTTTCATCCAGTAATCAACCAGGACTTGACTGATAGGAAACCCATTAGCCGGATCAGTCGATTGCCACGGCTGTTCGACGCATTCGGTTGAACTTGGCACCTCATTACTCAACGGTAGGTTTGGGGCGGATGCACTACCCGCGTCGCAGATTATTTCATCCGACTCAAAGGAAGGATCGGAATAAACATTTTTATGTGAGTCGACTGTTCCTTGCTCACTAGCCGGGTCTAGTGCTAAAGCTGTTTCCAAGCTGATGCCTTGATTTTCACCTACATTTTTAAATGCTGTGGTTAAAGTCACTGCTTCAAAATTGCTGCTTGAAAGTTTTGCTGGAAAAAAATGATTCAGTCGCGGCGTTTTAGCTATGACTGCCAGATCCTTGCGCTTTTTCTCCTTAGAAATTTTGCGCTTTTTAGCTCCTGATGGTATTAAAAATTTCGGCATCGCTCCAGCTACACACTGCAATCCCGTTTCTGCTCTTTCGTTGTACAAATCCACTGATTAAAACCTTTTGTGACGGGCCACACAATAACATGTGGCGTAAATGGCTTGACTAGCTTCAAATGTTTATGATGTAACAAAAACATACAAGTAGCCATCGGAAAAGTGCGTTTCCACCACAGATTACCCTTTATGACGAAATGAAGGTGGCAGTTCGGCTACCTCGATACGTTGCGGGATCATCAGTGGTGCCACTCCTAGTGTTTTTGCATTTCGTCCAGTGTTCGAGTGTTTTTTTTTATAGCTATCTAGTTTTTTTTTATGAGTGAGCTGTATGTAATTAATTACACAGTTTTGTGAAATTGTAGCTATATATGAGCCTTTTTGATTTTGTGCAATCGTAAGTTGCTAAAAATTCTACCTAATTACATCTTAAATTACACAAGAGCATATAATCTATTTTGAGATAAACTGCTACGAAGTCACTGTGGTCATCTGTTAAAAGTTTGTGACCTGTACAAACAAACACAAGCGTTGCTGCTATCTCCCGTTTTCTTTATCTCTGGTTTATAATGAATTGCGCAACGTCCTTGTATTGCAACGCATTTTCTGGCCATTTTCATTGTGCGTAAGTTTGCCTTTTGCTTTCACAGCTAACTTGCATTGAATTACTTTGGAAGACTAATCAATAGTTTGTATCAAGTACTTTCACGTAACAACAGAGTGGCAACACAAACAGCAAGTATTCTCATTAAAGAAAACCGAAAATATTTATAGGCCCATTCAGTAGTAATTACTTAAACTGGCAGGAAGCCAAACTTGTAGACAAATCATAATGATACTTATCGCAACATCGGAAGATGGAGTTGCATTCCTGTATCGCTTCTGAATCGCGACAATTTCTCAAAGGAGTATTTTATTTAAAACAAAAATTTTCATCACGGGGGGACCCTCGGAGCGGGGGCCCCGTTGCTCCCCCCCTTAATCCGGCCCTTATATAGACACTATGCTTTTGTACACAATTTCTGGGAACTTCACGTGGTTAATTACCAGAAAACATCGAGTTCTATTGAATCAAACAACATTCTCGGCATCATTGCGCCATAAACATTTGACGTCACAATGCGCTTACAATCGCATCACCGGCCATCTTCACCATGGTAACCGCAGCGTGAAGCAGAAATAGCAGTGCAGGCATTTAGTGATTTAGATTGTTAAATCAAATCAATAGCGCCAGCTGCAATAATGACGATGGGCAATGTTTTTTGAGTAATAGCATTTGTAACCTTTCGTAAACCTCGGTTCTTACATACATGAACATATAAACTCTCGCATTTCGGACCCCCAGTTGGGAACCACTGCCTTAAATTGTGAGCTCTTGCTGTAGCACTTGCCACAGCTCCACGAAATTGCTACTTTTGTTTGTCAACTTTGTTTATTCGAGCAAGGTCAGGCTGGGCCCCAGATTTGAAACATCAAAACTTTTTCAACAAGCTCAGATTAGTTTCCAATGTATGCAATGTTTATTCTCCTTATTTTCTGCCCAATATCTCCCTCATGGTCAGTCACCTGTAAACCAGGCCATTTCTATTTTGCGCGACATCCAAAAGTAATGCACAATTAGTACTGGTTGTCTTGAAGTTTGCATAAAGAATTGTTTGGATGTCTTGCACCGTTTGCTACCGCACGTGGTTCAAGCACCCTTCAGCATTACATGCGCTCCTAGCGAGGCGAAGGTTCAACGGTGTTGCAGAACCTCTTCGAGAGAAAACCGCTTTAAGAAACTTTCATAAGCGAGTCTGGTCAAGGATTAGGGTCACTGAGTTGCCCAGTCATCAGTAGACCACTCTCTGCACCCTTAGGTTGTTCAAAAGAGAAGACGTAGCCAGTAAGTGCTAGGTTCAGCTGCGTGGTCGGCTAGTGTGGAGAAGTACTTGCCACGTGTTATCGGTTACCCCATGCCTCAAATGATTGCCTTGCATGGCTGAAGAACTGAGTCCGTCCTCAAAAGGTTGTTTGGTCCACTATATCTGGAGATCTACACCCTGGGGCCACAGTGGACCTGGGAATTATAATGTGTAAAGCAGAGTATCCCAACCTGGGGTACATGTACGTTTGCCTGTCCGAAGGGGTACATGTGAGGTTAGCAATAGAAGCGAAATATATATTTACATACCTTTTATTTCCAAATATTTATACATATATCAGTGAATATTATTATCAAAAGACGTTGTGTGCCTATTGTTAAATCTATCTATGATTAATAATGATAAAATATTTTGTCATAAGAAATTTTAGAGGTACACGTTCATTTGTCGAAATGCTGAAGGGGTACATGGTCAGAGAAATTTTGGGAACCCCGGGTCTGAAGAGTATTTCAGTTTCTTCAAAACTGCAGAACTCCCAAACTGTTAACTCTTAAGATTACTTTTTGCGGCTTATGCACCTGCACCATGGTGGCTATCAATGGAATCAGTATGATGTAAACACAAAATGTCGTAAGCCACAATTTTGACAAACAGGCTCAAAAAAATCACTGAAAAACACATAAAAAATCAGTTGATGTCACCTTTGTTTTGTGCGAAAACTATCGAAATAACGACATGCGGGTTTGGGTATTGCTAACTGCTTGCAAGATGACTGCTGAAAGAACTAACTTTGAAAAAGCATTGTCACTCCACCAGGTAAAGCTCCACCTTCACAACGTCTCACCGTCAACCTGCAATGTTGCACGAGTGGCGAGTTTGCTTTTGACCATGAAGAAAAAAGTAGGGTACAGCTCATTGCCGCTGTTTTCGAATTTGTGTTTGCTTCCGTCAATATTTTGCAGCAACGTTGCAAACTTAACTAGTTACGTTAGTTTCAAATCGAATGTTGCGTTTGTTTAAGCAGTGCACTCACATGTCAGCTAATGAAAGACCTGAAGTAACGAAACGAATGTGATTCACTACAGTAGCTGTTGATGCACAAATGTCTCAAACTATATTTTCAGCCAACATGCTGAGAACTATCCCTAGCACCCCACCCAGCGGATCCGCGTCAAGACCTTCCTCGTCTATGAGTCAAACAACGGATAGCGCTAGGAAACGACGTAGAATCGAGACACCTGTGCACAATTCTAATCGATGGGTATAGTGTTAAGAAGTTTATCGTTGATCTTTTAACACTTACACACCGAGCTTATCTGCTAAAATTTTAACGCGTTTGATATTGGTGGTGAAATTTATAATCAGCACGTTTCATCGTATCTTTTTAAATGTTTAATACTGATTATAGGCTTTTTCCTTTTGGGTACGTGTCATTTCCTCTTATGTACTTTGCAGGCGCAGTTGCGCAGATGCATTGGGCTGACAGTACTGGCTCGTCGTGGTGATACATACCGCCAAGCCGAGTTCGTTAAAGTTCGCTCGAATGGCGAGGTGAGTAAACAAGATGCTGAACGAGTGATCGGGTGGCAAATTGAGCTGTATATACATATATAAATAATTCGCTTACGATATACTTGCATCGCGCTGTTTAAATCGCAGACATACGCCAGTTCAAATTATCGTGTTGAATGCTACACATGAAAGACGTTGAGTTGGGATTGATTTGGTTTGTGGGCATGTTCAGCTTTTTATCTGCCTATTTCTATCGAAACTGGGTTTGTGTTTTCTGCATCTGACAACACATTTGCAGACGAGGTTTAGGTGCTTCGTAGCGTTCATGTTTGGATGTTTTTTCAACCTGCAATTTTGAACTAAATCTGTGATCTTGGTTATTATTTCTAATTCACTTTGAAAGGCTGCGTACAATTTTCTCAAAAAAGTGACAGTGTTTGCAATCATTCTCGGCCTTGCCCACTCGCCCTCAGCCACAAGCACACCTCGCATCTACTCCCAAGAGATAAGCAAAGTATGCCAAAATTCAAGCGTCTCTCAGTTTGAAACCACACTATCCCATGCCATGGCTGCATTCGGTGTAGTCTCAAGTGCAGGCCAAGTTTCCAAGCACTTGAACAACTCATTTAAACTCCGCTGACACCGGGTCCTTTTCACGTACAGGTCGGAGTTCTTTTTGTTGGCGATAAAGAAAGAACCATCAATTACTTCATGGATGCAGAAACTACGAAGCACGTGAGTGAAGTTTGCCGCAAACTTTACATGAGATTACAGCATGTTCGCTTGTTGTTTGAAGTCCTTGATCAATTGACAAAATATAGCAAATGATGAAAATGATCAGTTGCGTACAATGGTTTTCGAAGTAAACTTCGTTAATTAAATAAAGCTGGCTAAATGTACGCTTGCTTTCTTTGAAGATCGCTGGTGTCGGTTCCTGACCTAAGTAATAACGCTTGCTGCGTGTTCGGCTGAAGCCAAACAAGCCGTCGCAGGGAGAGTTGACCCTGGCAGATAAATTCCTCTTCCTGCGCAGATCGTTGCTGACATTGCGGTGACCCCGGATCATCAACCAGTTCCTCCAGGGCAGAAAATATTCGTCAAGCTACATATTAATTCCGCTTTCTACAAAACCGCAACAGTGAAGGAGTACCAGTATGTATTAAAAATGCATGTTAAGCGAAGTTTTTTTGTCTAAAAACTTGTTTATGTTTGTCTAGTTTTCAGTATCCACCACGCGTTTTGTGCTAGACCAGTGGTTCTCATAGTGGAGCCACTTGGCTCCTAAGGGAGGAATTTTTAATCCCTGGGAGGAAATCTGTTCCAGGGAGCATTGGGGAGGAAAAGCTGTGGTTGAAAAAACTGAAATTTTTATTATTAGTTTATTCAACACATAAAGTGCACAGCGAGGTTGGTGTGGGTTGAAATGCCTGCAGTACACACGAACAAACTGGCAGAAGCTGCTTCATCGTTTGAGCCAGTTCTTTCAGGCACTGCTTAGCCGCGCTAGATCACGGGGCAGGTGTTGACCAGCAAATCGATTGTCTAATCATCCAGAACCGTCAGGCCGTGCAGTCCACGGGGAGGTCGGTGGATTGGACATTGGAGGACAACATGGTCGACGGTTTGTTGTTCTGAGCCACACTCACAGGCCGCAGAGGAGACCATACCCCATTTGTACAAGCAGGAGCGGAAACGTCCGACACCGGTGCCGAGGCAAACTCAAGCTGTTCTGGCAGCATAAGCGCAGCCAGAGGGGCCTAGATTTTTAGAACAGTCATTTTGTGCCTTGAGAGGCGGTATCCCAAACAAAATAGTGTTAAGCAGATAAATTAGCTCTTCTGGTGATTATTTGATTATTAGCCGACGTTTCGCCCACTGATTCAAGAGAAAATTTTGCGATTATCATTTGTGGTCTTTGTTGGGGAGGAATTGACAAGGTTAAGGTTTGTAAGGGAGGAATGTGAAAAAACTGTGAGAACCACTGTGCTAGACGTTAATAGCCAGTGGCTAGTCTGCACAAGTAAAGATATGTGTGTTAAGCCGCTGTACTGCAGCCATGCATTTTTGATTTGCAGCTGCGTTTTTGCATTGTTGTACGACATTGTCCTCGGAGCTGCGAAATTATGGCTACGAATTGCGATTTAGCAAACAGTGTCGTAAACAGCACAGTCTTAATTTACTGCAATTACTGGTCTGTACTTTACAACTGCGGTAACTGTATTTGGTTCCTTTCCGGTGGAACAGCGTTAACCGGATGCGTGCTGCCATTCAGAGCTGACAAAGCTGCATACCTTGTGCAAGTGGATGTTGATGATGTGGACGTTGCCTCCGGCACGGCGAGTAAAGAAGCCGTTTGGATACCGCTGGATCGAGTGAGAGTCTATCAAGCTCCATGGCTCTTGCCTGGTCTTCCTTCGCCTCCACCTCGGCCGTAAGTGCGTCAGCGATAAATGTCGCAACAAAGTCTCGGAAAATTTTTTTCTTTAAAGCTTGGTTAAAGAAATATTTGGAAATCATAGTTCAGAATTATATCGCTTTGAAAGGATTCCTTTCGACAGATGTATAAAGTATTTGTGTGAAGGTTTTATTTTGTACATAAGAAAGATAAATGTTTGCTGTAAAAGGTTTGGTGTTGTGCTCTATAACCGTAAAGATAGTCGGAATTTTGAATTTTTTAGACACGATGATTCCGATGGCGAGTTTGACCGCTCTCGAACAGACGACGAAGTGACCGACACTGCTTCTGAGGACGACAGCGAAAATAATCACTCATCCGCTGCAACTACACCAGCACCCCCCACGTCCAATTTGGCTAAACCGCGTAACCACGGAAACCGGCATCACAATGACGTGCGATTTGCTTTCCCACCAGCAAATTACCAAGTTGGTTTAAACAGGTTAGCGTTGGCGCTGCGACCGTGGTTTGCTGGAGTACGCTCAGTGGCGGTGAAAGTCCCTCTCAGATCTCACCCGACTTTCGCTACTGACCGCTTAAGTTCCAAATGCTTTGTAGTTGTGCAACTGATGCATAACGTCGTAGATGCTTCTTTTCTTTGCATACACTTGCTGTGATACGGAATTGCACGCACACGCCACTCCGAACTATGTATTCGCGTTGTTTTCGCAGCTTGGATGCTTTAATCAGAAAGCGACACGAGTCTGGAGCAAGTGATATCAGCATTCCCAGTCCGAGACCGGATGTGAGTGCTTAAATGACGTTTTCTTATGTTCAAGTGCAGTTTGCATTACTGGTTAGAACCTCGAGAACGCGGTTCAAATCTTCGCCGAGCCAGTAGTATCGGCTCAAGCCCATATTACCACACTGGACGAAATGCCTGAGATTTAGATTTTCCAATGCTCTGCGTTTGTGAATATGGATGCATACTCTTGGCCTCATACGACATCGCTCATAATGTTATATTCACCGTTCAAAAGGAAATTAAGAGGCGTACCAATGCAAGCACATTTTTTCACCTTGATTGCAAGATCTAAACGTATATGTTAAAGTCTGATATCTTGGTGAAAATATTGAGCACGTGACTGATGAGCTTTGATAGTATTGATAGAGACCCTGCTTTGGTAGATTCACTGTGTTAGCGTTTTTTAACCATTTTCTGAAACTGTAATGCCTTGTCAATGCAACAGTTGTGAAAAATGGATTTGAATGTGCTCTTATCATCATACGACGCTTTTTAAAGCTCTTACAGTTTGCACTGATGCAAAACGTTGGTTGTTTTTCCCAGAAAGTGTCTTTGACCAGTTTTCTTTTTTCAGGGGATTGTTCTGAATGGTTTTCACTCAGTTTATATCACTTAACTCTGTTCTTCAAGCGTTTGGTACAATTCAGGTTACGTTTAGTATGAGTTGAATATCGTTGTTTTGTGAAACTCTCCTCAGTTGAAAAGGTAGTTCGGAACTTTTTCTGATTTGAGACCCGCAAAGCACAGTTCTTAAACAGTTGCACATCTGTACGTCCAGGACGCGCACTTATCACTGTTAGCGCAGTTTATCTTGCGCAGAATGTGGCAGCGAAGGTTGATAATGTGGATTACCTGTATTTATTTGAAAGTTACCTAAAATATTTTTACCTGTTAAATCTTCTCTGGGTATTATTTGATGACGCACACAAGAAGAAATTCGCTTAGTGGAGAGAATGTGCATGGCACGGTTTAAGAAACGGTTCGATTAAAAATTGGAATTTTCTTTCTTAACAGCTGCATCTTGTAGTTTATTTGTAAGAGCACGTAAATGTCGACAGTTCAGAGTGCACAAGAGAGCAGTACGTGCGCAGAGAAACCGCATCGACCACGCAGCTCCGTGCAGAAACAAGACAGCACCCCGAAATAGCGGCATCGGCTTTTATCGCTGCTGCAACGTACAGGAAAAAGTTTCGCGTCGTTAGAGGTTTGAGTATGACACCCCGTGGTTGTTCCGCAAGTGCACAGAGTTGATTGATGGAGTTGGACGGACTTTAAAAGTTGCACTCTTTCTGTATCAGGTGCAGACCGACATCAGATCGAAGCGTTTCGAAAATAAACGCGCCTCATCGAAAATATGACACACCGTGTTTCACCACTCAAGGGTGTTACAAAATATTTTGACTGAATACTGTCTTTTTAAATTGTTGAATTTTCAAACTGTATATGGGTATTAGAATCTGGCACACTTTTGGGTCATGTGTATATTTGTTGGTAATGTGTACCGATGCATTTGCAGATTTTCTGCTTAGCCAGTCGCGGCGCTTTCCAGCCTGCCCAGTGTAATTTTTGGCGGGGACGCTTTGGACAGCAGCACTTAATCATTTATGCGTTCGTCTGGCGCAGATTCACGATTGCGTGAGCAGGTCGACAAGCCGCGGCATGAGCAGTTCGATCCAGGGCTCTCGGCCGAACTCGTCGCTCAGCGAGCGGAGCATCAGCCGCGCATCGTCCAGATCGGAAACACCAATATCGGGTCTGAAGTACAAGAAAGGAGAGATTGTGACTTTGCGCTCGGGAATACGAAAGAAATACAATGGTATTGTGCTTTTCGCTTCCAGTTGGTATTGTTTGTAACAGAGACCCAACATTGTCGTTTGTACTGATTACCACAACTGTATCAACTGTATTTGAAACGCTTGGTCACTGGAGCAGGTTGTGGTAAAAAGGAGTTATTTATTTCAGTAGTGAAAGAGTTGTGCAGTTTAAACACGTATTTTCACGTTTCATGTCAGTTAGGAGGTGTATGTCGCGCTGATACTACGCCTGTGTCAGTGAAAATCACTGTAAAGTCTTTGCATGTTTGCTGAGGTAATGTAAACTGCGTAGGCTTTCAAGTCACCCATCGACATATCTGCTGTATATTGCAGGCAAGCAATGGAGGAAGTTATGCTCGAAAGGCGATTGCATGAAGGAGTCTCAGAGAAAGGGTTACTGTTCCCGTCATCTGTCAATCCGCAGCAAGAGCACTACTGCCCCCGATGCCCCCTCTCACATTTCACCCCGCACCCACAGAGTGGCATCTGCGGCGGGACGTCTTGGCCAAGAGCCTCATATTTCTCCCAACCAGGGCCTCAACCGCAGGTCGGTCGATGCCTGCACGTCCACACAGATGCCGTCACCTGTGGCGCCGCGAAGGGGCAACTTTCCTGTCCAGGACCCCGCTAGAAAGCTGCCAGTAACAAGGGAGGACGAGAGGGCAGTGGCGCAGATGCTAGTTTCGTTAGGTTGGTGTGGCCTTTATTTTTCAACATTACAGGATACTCCAGCGTAGTTCGAAAGTAATTGTTACCGAGCTATTTTTCTACAGCGTTTAATTAAAGCTGAAAACTTTTCGGTACACGTGCATCCATTCTATTGGATAAATTGCCTGGCGCGTAGAAGTTCGATTATTGGATTGTTAGGAAAAGTAGCCCTGTCTTTTTATTTTTTCGGGGTGGTTTAACTAGGACGATGCAATATAGCATCTCTGACTTTTCGGCGTCACACAGCTTCATGTATATTCGCCATGCTCTGTTGTTGCGAACCTGAGCTCAAGTTGCGGTGCAAACAATCAGGGAACACGTGTTTTACATATCCGCTTTTTTATTTTTTGAAAGCATTGAAACCCTTCTTGGCTGGTGCACAGATAAACTTAGTTTGTTACGAAACCTGCGCTTTTACTATGGTGTCCTAAGGTGATGAGTGACACTTCAATTAAATTGCAGTTTGATGTCTAGTAACATTGCAGCAGTATTTACTGTAGATCTTTTCTGTGTACGTGCGAATGGTGGAAACTGAAAATTAAGCTGGAATTACATGATGACTTAGCACTTGTTAAAATACGTTAATTGTTGAAGGTGGAGATCAAAGGAAAACAGCCGTGTCGCACGCACGAACATCGTACCCCGAGGTCGCCGCCTCTCCGCAGAGCGGGTTGACTCCCACGTTTACGCCGATAACTCAGCCATCGCCGGTTGTATCTGGCAATGCCGGCCACCCAGGCACCGAAGCGTCATCAAACACTCAACTACCACCGGCGCAGTGGGTTGTGCCGAAGCCAAGACCGGTATCGGACGCTGTTTCGTGCAGGTAAGCGCGTTCCGTTCTGTCCTCTTCGTTTTGCTTTGAAGATGCTCGCAGGAAGTGTGCGGTGTGTTGTGAATTTTCCTCCCAGTTCAACTGTCATTGCTGTTGAGTCGTGATTTGTCTTGCAAGTGCGGTGTACATCATTCCACTGAGCAGGTTTTACCCTGTTGCAGAAATCATGAATATATTTACCCTTCGTTTGGGACAAGACTCAATTTTCAAGCACCCGCGTCCACCCAGAAGAGTCGAGGCATGCAGGGTCAGTTGATTAAAAGTGACTGTTCAAAGAATGACAGTGATTCTGGCGTCGAAAGCATAGGTTAGAAATTACTGCTGTGCATAAATCTCTCTTACTTCGTGTCAATAGTGCATATTGCTGAAATGTTGTCGGAAGATTGGTATTTTCGTCAATAGCTGCGAATATTAGCCTGATTGAAATCGTATTGTGATTACCTGTGTCCCCCGTACCCGGCCACCTATCTCACAACCTCACCCGGCTGCGAGGTTGTGTGCTCGCTGCGTGGACAATGAACAGAATCGGAAAACGTTTTTATTCCAGGACACACTCCCACACCCACCACGCCCGGCACCGCGTCGCGGTCGCACTCACCTGCGAATCGCCGAAGCCCTAACTTTACTGGTGCAACGTATCAAGTCCAGGACAACGTCACCGACTCTCCACCCAAACTGATCAGCCGACCAATGCCGTCGGTGACTGGGCCGACACCGACAGTGGGAACCAGCACCGGCGCTTTCGTTGTTCCTGGTCGTGGTAAGTCGGAACTTTTGATGTCCATTGACCGTGTCTGAGATCGACTACTTGGAAAACATCGCACTGTGTCTTCGTTCACTGACATTTTTGTGTGGCCGCAACAACTTCAGGCTTAAGACTGTACAGACATGGATGCTGCCGTCTTTATTCAATTGTAAATCGCGGCTTATAATGCTTTTTTTTCATCATTTCGTGCGGCTTACAATCAAGGGTGGCTTACATTTTTTTTCTAAGGTCTTTAGATGACGCTTAGTCGACCAAACTCTCTTTTCGCATTCTGTTCTCTTCAGCATCATGTGCACATCCCTCACAGGAGGGATTATGATGAACAGAAGGCATTTGTAGTGGTGAATCATCATTATCAGGGTTGCCAATTAAACGCGAAACGTGCTAGCACGCGAAAATATCTCAGAGGCTTAGGTGACCTATTGTCAAGTGCGGCTTACAATCAAGGGCGTCTAACAATCGAGTAAATACGGTAAGCAAAACTGTAGTTATAAAGGGAGAGGCAGCTCTTACCTACACGTTCAGAAAATATACTTCCACGAAAGCTGTAGAAGATCACCATTGACGTTTGTCCTCAGCTGCTTGTTCGTTTGTCTGATGTGATCGATGCCAGTCAGCAAAACGTCGCTTGTGGAACCGCACCGACAGCATTCGCGCGCGTTGATGCGTTGGCAGCGAATGCTTTTTTGTTGAACAAATACAATCATTGCTGCTTGTGACACTTCACACTGAAGCACATCACTGGTGCATTGTTGTTACGGGGTGCGACTTGGCCCTGAACGTAGTGTGGACAGCGTTTCAATAAACTATAACTAAAGCCTGTCATTTTAAATAATAGTATCATGGTTGTTCGTTTGAAGACGTTCTGAGCGGAGCGTTAGCAGTTCAAACTTGCAGTCGCTACTCACACTTGGTCATTTCTTGCTGGCTGCCAAGACGCGGCCCTGCGAGCAACCGAAGCCATTCTTGGTGTCATTACCAGCGCTGCTAGCTGCAATCGCATATTGTAAGCCAACATGTCAACTTGATTGTTGGCAGACAACTACCAACAAAGCATTCTTGCTCGATCTTGTTAAAATCACATTGCTTGCAATGTGTTGTCGCAGCTAGTTTGTTTTTCATATTTACTTTCATATACAAGCGGTAAGAGGAGGCAAGTGGTTGCCGTCAGATGTAGCACGAAGATTTGCTCAGGTTTCAATCAGGTTTTTGTTAGTGATGCTGCATGTAGGGGCCAGCACGGTACAGAGAGTGAGGATGTGGCTGGCGGTTATGATACCTCCGCACACATAGTTTTGTGTTCGGGACATTCTGTAGACTGTTAACATTGATTAAGCCGTGCCCAGACCGCAGTCGGTTGATTAGGACCCATCTTTTGCGCGGCGCGCGTTGGTGGTGGCATCTTAGTGGTGAGTTTGTGAAACAGAACGTCTGAAACCGGAGGTGCGTGAGTAAACCTGATTCGAGAGGTTCTGCACGACCGAGCTTAGAGGGCGTCTCGAGCGAAGTCTGTCAGAAGCAAGAAGCACGTGCGAGGTCACATGGAGCAGATGGTTGTAATCATCAGCTTTGAGAAATAGCCGTTGGCATGCTGTGGTTCTTCGGGTAGCGGAGGGCAGGATGCCATATAAAGGTGATGAGGTCTGTAGCAGTAGATCATAGGCACGGTGATTTTCTGCGCATAGGTTTTTTAAGTTGGAACTCCACTGAGATTTGGGGGCAGTATTCAGCAGAAGCGTAAACCAAGGCGATGGCCGAGCATCTGCACACGTTAAATGAGCAAACCCGCAAGGTACATAATCAGGGCATTCCGAGATGAGACTTTGTTTCTGAGCTTAAGGAGGCGGTTTTGAACGTGAGACTCTGATCAAGAGTTACACACAGGTATGTCGGATTTTTTGCTCATTCAGGTGACGTTGATTCCGCATGACGCGTGAGGTTACAAGGGTTTGATGGAACCAGAGCCGCTTTCGTTTGGAGTTAGCTGGTTTTTAGCTCTAGTGTTAGTAGCTTCATGGAATTGTTACTGTAGTCTGCGCACTTTCTCTGACCCTGCTTTGGTCTTTTTCGTCATTTCACTTGTAAGCTGTTACTTACAAATTTGCTGGACTCAAGATGCGCCACTGACGCAAAATCAGTTTCCTTGCAAAGCAAATTGCGATCAGATTCAGCTACGTCAGCCTTGTGGTGCCTTGATGCTGAAAATTACCATTTGTCTGGGACACGTGACCTCCGTAAGTTCCGGTCAGAATATTTTTGACTTCTCCTGCAACAATTTGGCAGCACTGGTGGTGAGTCAATGGCAGAGTGCAGCATTCACTGCGAAAACACGGCCAACGTAAGCAAGCGGAAATGGGCGCCGCGGAACACTCGCGACATTCCGAATAGGAGCACAGAAAGCGAGTATAAACGAAACTGAACCTGCAACAACTTATTTTCACAAAAACCGCATGTGATCGGCGAAACACCGTTTCTACATTAATTTCATATGCAATACCCCCATACGGCTGGAAGTATTATTTGAACGAAAATAGAGGTGACGAACGTTTATCATCCTGTTCTTCATATCAAGGCAGGACGTAGGTGTCCACTGCAGGAAATCGACTTTCCGATGTCGTATCTGCAACAAACCGTGTTGCGCTTAAATCAAATTTAATTGGTACTAGACAGGTATTTTCGCACGACGTTTCCTAGAAACAAGCTTTGGTGTGCAGTGTAAGAAAAAAATAATGAAGCATGTCTACTACTGCCACGAGGTCACAACAAAGCTTGAAAAGTTTTACGCATTCTAAAAAAATAAACAATATACATGTAAACTTGAAAAAAAAAACCAGCAGGAACGCAATACAATGGAACAAAATATTTAACTTACCTCAATCATGACAGTCGATACATCTATGTGTAACTATATGACGTGATCCTTACAGGTCGGTGGCAAATGCTGCAGTTTTGGTCTTGTCACTGTCACGAGGGCAAGGGCAAATCCTGCACCTTGTTCTTTTTCGTTCTTGCACTGCCACCGACAGCCTTGAACTGATGACGAGATCAGGAAAGCTTGTCTGGCCATTGTGGTCATCGATGACTGGGCAAACCTTTTTTCTGGCCATTGCTGTATCACCTTGAATGAAAGTTTTCTCTAGAACAGGGGTCGGGAACCCTTTTTGGCTAAAGGAGCCATGAAACCTACATATTTTTAATTGTATTTCCGTGAGAGCCATATAATATTTTTCAACACTTAATGCAACTACAGTAACTTACTTAACTAACGTGTGCATTTTTAAGCAAAATCAACAATTTGAAACAGTGGTAAATGTCTGAATTTTCTCTTTAATGACATGATTCTTACTGTTAATACGACTTCTGTTAATACGACCGTGGTGCTGGAGGCGGGGGTGAAGGGCACCCCCAAATGTTTTCATTTTTTCAAAATCCGGGCAAAATCCCTAAATATATAAGAAAAATCCCTGAAAATCTGGGCAGAATGACGCCCAGCGTTGTTTGACTTCGAAAAATGGTGCCCAAGTTCTGCAGAAAAACAATTGAATACCATTTTCTGGAGGTCACACCACAAAAACGGTCGGCAAAATTTTTGGACAAGTTTGGGAAAATTTGGGCAAAAATCCTTTTGCACCCCCAAAAATTTGCTTGCTCCTACACCCATGTCGGATGCTGCATGGTGTTGCTGAAGGCTTTGTAGGAAAATTACAGAAAAGTTTCATCCGTAACAATCGTGTTAAGAAAATGTCAAGCGAGCCAGATGCTGTCATCAAAAGAGCCACATCTGACTCGCGAGCCATAGGTTCCCGACCCCTGCTCTGGAACATGCGGCGTGTCTGTGTTTTTTTTTCAATTGACCTTGTTTACTGCGGTACAGGATTGAAGCATCAACTGCCGTGGCGTTTAACATCCCATAAAATCCTGCCATACCTTATGCCATACCTTAATCATTCTGTTGCAGGAAAAGGAGTAGTGTATAATTATGTCCGCTTTTCCACTTGGGTGAATTTTACCTTCACTGTGCATTGATGAAAGCTGGGCAACCAGCTTTTTTGTTGACTTTAGAAACACTGAGTTGCCATAGTTGGTGTTTCCAGTCCATAGACAACCGCACACTGACCACGTTGAAAATTTTGGTTTGTCCGTCCCGTCTCTGGAATTTCTCTTATTTTTCCGGATAGTGCCCACATGTCGAATTTCTTTTATCATACTAGTCTTTCACCAGTGGTATTGATTTGAGCCAATTATCGCCTGTTATGTTTTGATTTTTGTCGAAATACGGCTTGCACAACTCCTTGATAACTTAATGACATAAACCCATACTGTCTTGTGGTTTCGTCTTTTCTGTGTATGTCATGGTATTTAGCATGTACCGTAACTGGTTTCAGAATAGCAGATCATAGTCGTACTTCGCCGGTTTGTTCGGTATGTGCATGCGAAGACCACATCGTCCTCTAATTGCCAGTATCTACTCACACATCGTGATATTTGCTGCTGGACAAATAGCGCTGTTTGCTAAATACGGACGAAAGTTTTCCAAATTTTGCCTACGGCAGCAAATGGGTTGTTTCTCACACGATTTTCTCTTTTTTCACGGTCATCAAAACGTAAACAGCCCAAACAATCTCTCACTGACCGTGGCATTGCAAGCAGCAGTTCCCATTCTCCGTGTCCACATGATTGTGGTCTTTGACACCAGGGAGTAGCAAAATGCCAAGTGCTGCTAACATTTCTTCTTCGCATGTTGCTTTCTTACGCTGCTCGATACGGTCGCGGAGAACTCTCCAGCAGGCATCTGTTGTTGAACGATTTCGTTTATTTTGCTGTCATCAAGGAGATGTTTCAAATGCCCCAGATTAGTATCCGCAGAGAAGGAATCGGATAAAATGAACTGGTGCTTCAAAGATGACAAGCATGGTGCTGACGTTGAAGCTGCAGCTGCTGCTGGATCTTGGAATACATTTCGTGGTGTTTGATATTGGATTGCCTTGTGGATGCGGAAGTTTCTGCAAGAGCACCATCAATATTATCTAATGTTTGATCTGCGAGAGGGTGATGACGCTGGCGAGGGACGGTTCTGCTGAAACATCCGGAACGTCGGTTGATGCATGATCTGAAGCTGCAGACGGTGATGTTCCACAGGCAGGCGGCGTCTTCAACATCTCCGGCTTCACATGGGTTGTCAGTGTTCTAGCGCTGCCAGTGTTCTACGTTGGCGGTTGCTTGGAAGCCGCTTAGCTTTTCATATAGTGATTATCTGGTCGTTGTCACTTCTTGTGTTATCTTCGCTTGGTTCATAATCGCTTTTCTGTCGTAAATATCTAATTGCACTGTCACTTTCAAACTCAGTATACTCAACAGCTAGTTTTGTTTGCCGCGAAATCAAGTCGTCACGCCGTACGTAACTTGCCAGAAACACATCTTCATCGCTGTTATCATCTTCCTCATATGACACTTCACTGTGCTCACCCATATCTCCTTAACTTTCATATAGCTTTCTGCTCACACGGTGCTAAGAAAGAAGAATCAAAACCATAGTTCTGCACACTGCCAGTTGTATGAAAATGGAAAAGATTGCCGCGAATTTCTTTAACGAAAAAAGCATATTATTTTCTAGAATTTTCTGCTTCGTATCTTGAATCAAAAACACGAACCTGCCACTAAACTGAGTTGCGCTCTGAAACGAATTCCCACAGGCATTTCCCAAGTTGTATTTTCACCAAATCTGCTCTCACCTGACCGACTGCTGAACGAGCTAATTGCGGCGTTTCCTATCAGGTCACTCTGCGCCATGCCAGGCAATCAGTATATTGCGCATCATTAGTAGCAGCAAGGCTTCGCGTAACCAGGGGTCTAAAGAGACCGAAGCAGAGAAAACATCAGATAATATAGTGTAGCAACGGACCTCAACAGAAAACATTACCCAACATGGGGTCATTGACCCTGAGAAAAAATAAGGTCAGACATCCGTGGGCTGTTAAAAGACCTGTATTTTCTACTGTGGGCTTGCAGGAAGATAAAAAAGCCGTACACCATTCGATTTGTCTACAAAAGTTAGAAATTCGTTCACATTTCTAACGTTTTCGAAGGTACTTAAAAATACAAAAAAGAACAACTTCGGGGATTGATACCCAGCGTCATGGGCGTCCGCAGGGGGGAGGCAAAACGTGCATTTGCCCACCCCCTGGAAATTGGGACTAAGAACCAAAATTTTTTTGAAAACCTGTAGTGAGCACTTTCAGATTAATTGACTTACTTCTTGCAATGACACCTTGTTTGCCGATATCAGTGGTGTAGGGAGGCGAGGATGCAAGCGCACCCTCAAAAGTTTTGATGTGGTGAAAATCCGGGCAAAATTCCTGAAAATCGGCAAATCCGCAGAAATCTGAGCAAAATCTGTGAAAACCTTGGCAAAACCCCAGAAAATCTGGGCAAACTTACTGAAAATACGGCAAAAATGGCGTCCAACATGCTTTGTTTTTTAAAAAATTGGCCCCCAATGTCTGCAGAATCACATGAAAACTTTATTTTATTCCGAAAACGGTCTTCATGAGAAAAATTCGCACAAAAAGTGGTACAAAATTTTTTCGGCCAAGTTTGAGGAAATTCGGACAAAAATCCTTCGCGTCCCCAAAAATTTGCCTGCTCCTACTCCTATGGCCGATGTGACCCGCTCATTGCACAAGAGGCAGGTTTATTCTTGTGGTGTCATGTAATGATGATATTGCAGTTCACTAACGTCCGTTTTTTGGTCTGCAGAGGCAGGCTGCGAAACTTGCGAGCGGATAGTTGTTCGTCCTAATTGTGTAACAATAGCACAGCCTCAAATCTACAAACTTTTAGCCTACTTCAAGTTACGGTGGTGGGGGTTTTGTTGCATGTGACTGTTGAACGCAGAAATCCAGGAAGGTGATGTAATGCAGCACATAGGTGTAGGAGAAGGCAAATGTTTTAGGGTGCGAAGGATTTTTGCCAGAATTTCCCCAAACTTGTCCGAAAAAATTTTGGGCCACTTTTTGTGCGAACATTTTCTCAAGCAGGTTTTCTTTTGGGATGACCTTCAAAAAGAGGTCTTCATGTGATTTTGCCAACGTTGGACGCCATTTTTGCCCAGATTTTCAGGAATTTTGCAGAGGAGGTTTACACGGATTTTGCCCGGATTTTCAACATACCGAAATTTTTGGGGTGTGCGTGCACCCCCGCCTCCTACACCACTGATGCAGCAATACAGTGACTGCTGATAGCGGTTAGCAACATTGTTTTATACTGTGTGAAAGAAACAAGAGGGAAAATGTAGCAGTGCTTCTACAAGTTTGAAAAATCCACTGTTGATGTGAGACTGTGAGTGCGACCATTGTGCCAGAGTGATTAGGTTAATCCAGGGGTGTGAAATTAATTTGGTGTGGGGGTAATTTAAGGAAGGCCGCATTTAGCGGAGGGCTTACCTACCTTCTAATCATCAGAAGAATCCAATGGAAATAGAAGCAAGTCTCGGTTCAAGTTTTGGGGTAAGTTAGAGGAAATTTCAATATTGATTTTTTCCTGAATGCATCCGCGGACCACTGAAAACGCTGAGGTGGACTGCATTAGGCCCGCGGGTCGCCCACTCCTGGCTTTATCAAACTACGCTTATTCAGGCTTTTTTGACACAGTATAAGACTATGTGGCTTGTTGGAACACGTCTTATCCGTTCAGGTTTATTTCTGGTATCTGAGTTAGTTCTTAGACACGATTGCAGCTCTTGCCGAGAATCCAGAATCTGGAGTCCAGGTGTTTGCAGCTCTTTTTTCGAAGTGACGCTGACAAGTCTTGCTAGATAAATTAACGCAATAATTTATGGTTTCTTTAAAGAGCAGAGCAATGCTTCTTTGAAAAAATTACCCTGCTTTGAAAATCTGGCGATAGTAAACTCTATCTTAATGTACTTGGCTATTGCTGCCAAAGAATCGCATTTTTGTGACTGCAGCCGTGACAAGGGGCGTTTTTGTGGTGTAGAAAGCCGGTCCGTAGCCATGGGGTGGCATTCGGGGACAGTGCCACCACAAATACTTTTGTGCGTCCCCAAATTGTATTTTGTCCATTAAAACTTTTTTAAACACATAATTTAAAAAATCTTGCCCCCTAAAATGTATTCTGCCCACCAAACCTTAAACCTGGCTACAGGCCTGGTAGAAACGGGAAAAGTGTTTTGTGAAAGTCCATTTGCATTGCATCGTCAGCAACCTGAAAGTATAAGCCAGCCATGTCCAACCCAAATGGCTTACTCAGCCAAAAATTATGTCACTATCTTAATCAGAGCCGCACATTTTATGACATATTAATGAGGGCCATGGCTTACTTTGATCTTGGCAAATTAAATGTAGCTCAACCAATTTGTACTGAAAGCCTTCTTATCTAACTGCAATATTAACAGACGCGTTAAAGTGGCACTGAAGACCACCTACATCAAAAATGTCAACTTCACGATTATCAAAACTAGGGCAGGTTGTCAGAATATAGCATACTTTTACTACAGCGACAACCTAAACTAGGCCGCACAAAACATTCGACTGGGCCGCATGCGGGCCGCGGGTTGGACATAGCTGGTATAAGCAAAATGTGGACGTTCCCCCCCCCTTGGAAAAATTTCTGCGGACGCCCATGCCCAGCATTACATGAGCAGAGTTAATGATAACGCTCCACCATAATAGCGGTGTTACGTTGTGAGAGTTTGAATCGGCGATCAGTTTAACACGACAAACCCGTGTTATCAACTGTTCAAGCGACAGCCAACCAACGACCACGGGTAGTCTATGAGCATGTTTTGCAGAAAATATTGAACTGTTTCTTTTGTTAGCTCGTTTTGCTGAAAGCGATGTGCTGAGACGTCACGAATTGGTTTTGTAAAAAAGCGTTTGTTCAGCCGGTGCAGCTGTGTACCGGCCAGGGCATTAAATGCTTCGTGAAAGCATGTGTATCTTGAAATGCTGGCTATGCATTTCTTTTTCTTCCGCTAGCCTATAGTCCCTGCTTGATTACTCGTTTTCCTGTTTTTGCGCGTATTCTTCGAACCGTTGTTGGTAAAGTCACGAAGATGCTATACAAAACAATTGATACTGCAAGTGTTTAAAATACATGATTTTGAATGCTTGAAAAATTTTTTCTGTCCCTGAAATGTAACCGGCCCTTACTGGATTTGTTTTTCGTAGTCGCTGATCGCCAGTCACACCCTACCGACCTCTCGATGAATCCGAATTCCGTTATAAAACCGAACAAACTGAGGCTGGACGATGAACGGACGAAAGGTCCGTGGAACAGAGTGCAAGCGCCTATTTCCACAAGTGCTTGCCATGCACTGGCCTCTGCACCTGAGGAAAACGCGTTTTCAGTCCCGCAATCAGCTTACATGCTTGAGACTCAAGCTCCGCAAGTTGCCCGGCACTGGCCCTCGCCTGACCGCGTCGCCCAGGGGAGGTCACATCAGAAGTTAGCGGAAGTTGCCCCAAGAAACCTCGACGCCTTAATAACCGCAGCAGCACAAGTTCAAGCGCAAGGTATGTGAGTGAATTGTTGCACTGAAAGTGCAATTTCAGTTTTTCATCGTTACAACGATGTTGTATGCAAAAGTATGTTTGCTTCCGTGGGGTATCTGCGCAACAATTAAAATCCATAGGCATATGTATGTGTACGACAACCAGGATATCCACCAAAAACTGTGCACATCATATTTGTGGCGAAAGGCTCTCGCTATTTTGCGAACGTTTTTTGGGCTCTGCTATTTACAATCAGTTGCACGGTCTTCACGAGCAAAACTGCTTGTGCTCTGTTGGAGCAGACAGTTGCATCGCGGTTTCGCCTTTGTGGTTTCCACCAGAGGTGCACGGAGTTTAAAATTTTTGTCTCCGACTCCGCTCCTGCTTCGGCTAAATATACTCCGACTCCGAAACATTTTAAAGTTTTAGACCCCGACTCCTGCTTAAACTCCAAAGTGATTTATCTAAAGGCAGTGGCTATAGATACGCCTGTGGATCTTGAAATTTGAAAACTTATTCACACGCCACCTGTGACGTAACAGTAACGCACGACGAGAGTGCAGTAGACTTGGTAGAAACGAAGTAAAAGTGAAAGATGAACACTAAGCGAAGGCTGACCTAACCCTAACCTAATGCTAACCTAACCTGTAAAGGTAACACGTAAGCCTGAAAAAAGTAAAGGCGGCAAGGTGAGAGTCAAACCGAAAACCAGTCCATTGGCATAGCAGCCGCAACGCCTAACCACTACACCACGAGAACCACGCCGTATAAATGACAAACTGACCGTTTTATTTGAATTGCGTCAGGCCAGGCGTATCCGTAGTCACTACCTTATCGACACTTTTGGCAGTGTCTAAATGACCGTATCCGGTTTACGCATTAAAAAGACTGAAAATCCGTATCAAACGAATCTGCTGATCACTGCGATGCATACATGCCAGTTGCTTCTCAGAGAAAGGATTAAGGTGGTTATTAATTTTTTTACCCTATAGCCTACCCTAAACCCCAACCATTTACCTTTGCCGCAAACCCCCAACCATCAACACTAAACGCTAATAAATCCTAACCTTTCACACTAACACTGAACCCTAACCCTAAACCCTAACCTTAAACACTAACACAAAACCTAATCCTAAATGCTAAACCTAACCCTAGTCCAAAAACGCTTATCTGCTTTTCGAAATGTACATCACAAGGGGTCTAAAAGTTTTTGCTTTCAATCTTGTGTAAGTACATCAAAAGAAAAACCAAATACAACAAAGGAGTCACTCGAACTGACGATTGTCTAGTCACTTGCCACTCGACTACGGTGACAGTAGTCGGATTTCTCCAACTCAGTTTTATATCTGGCAGAAAACTGGATGCGGGATACGGTACTTCTTGTCCTTTGAAACAGAAAACTGGATATGCTGGTTGTTGAGACACTTCCTAAACTTTTTATGTGAGCTAACTTTCATTGGCCAAAAGATTTTTAACGTATCACCATGAACAAGAAATTGTCCACATCTTTAAACACATGAAACTGACCAACCTAACCTGACTTACATCCAAGTTGTATTAAAATTTTAAGACTTCCTGTGAAGTAGTTTTGCACATTTGAAGGTTTGCTTTGTAAAAAACAATCTGCAATAATCATAATCAAAAATAAACAAACTAACCTCTTATTAAAAAACTGACTCCGGCCAGAGTCTACTCCAACACCCCGGCTCCTGTACACCTCTGGTTTCCATTACCCTGTGACAGTTCAGTCTCAGCTAAATTAATAAATACCCGCCCGCTTGCGATTTAGACCAAGAGACGCATGCGGAGCGGCCAGCTGCAGTGTCTTCAACGATCAGATTACCGGAGAGCAAGCCGACTGTGGAAGTGCATGCCGCGCCCAGTTTCTCTCATGCGGAACAGCAGCTCCGACCTGCTGCTCCGACGGCGCCAATTGTGATAACTGGCGATCCGCGCTTCCCGGTTCTTTACCCTGGACCATCAGGTTCTGTGTTACCGTACCCGTTGCCTGGACAAGGTGAGATTTGCCGCTGTAAGCTCGGTTTTGCACCTGTACGCCGTGTTTAAAAATTAAAAAAATGAGAATTAATTTCTTATAAATGGCGATTTACGTGAAACATCGTCCCCAGGCACTCGCTTTCTGTGTGTATGTACGTGCTATGTCTTGATTCTGTAAGTGTTATCTACTTCGTTAACCGACAAGCTAAAGACCACTAGTCAGGCTGAACAAGCAGTAATTTTTTATTGTACGTGCGCACAAAAAGGCAACAATTTCACGTCAACAAAAAGCAGCAACAACAAAATCGATTATTTCGAATTTTACTTTTCCCCGAAAGTTGTTAACTTCTGGTCGTGCTTTAACTCCACGGTTTCCTGCGTTTCAACGCGACATTCGTGTGGCCGCAGCCAAACGATTCTCAACCCAATATTTTGAAATCTTACGCGAGCAGTGCATTTCCGCGTGATATGGGTTGTCGTCATCAACCCGCATTTTTCACATTTGCATGGAAGGTTGGCGCAGTGCAGCGCGGAGCTTCATTTTGGCTTTCGTTTTAGAACAGCAGCCATAATCTGATGTTTGACTTCATTTCTTTGTAAGTTATTTCCAAGTATTAACAGGACTTGACCAGAATTTTAAATGTCGTCAATCGCTGTATTACAGATGGCAACGTAAACTTTCCTGTCTACCATTACGCCGTAGTCATGCCGCCCACAGCGTCAGACTCTAACAACACAGCGGCTGTTGTAGCACAGCAGCCGCTGATGTTGATTCCCAGTCACGATTTGTCATCTGTGTACGGTCAGAGGCTTGTTGTGCCGTCAAACCGAGCCCCTTTCGTACCGATGGTGCTGCCGCAACCCCTGCAAATGCCGGTCGCTGCCACCGCCGAACCTCCCCTGATCGAGGTAAGTGTTGCAGTTTGAAATTTCGCGCGAAATAGTTGGACCTTCCGCCGCTTTTCAGGTTTTCGAAAGTCAAACTATGATAATAGAAGCATGCTAGCTCAAAACGCAATCCGATTCGCGAAGCCAGGTCTGCACTTACCTCGGTTGTCTTATCAGCGTTTGAGTTCCTGTGTGCGGCCGCTAACCGACACTGGCGTGATGCGCTTGGTGTCTCGTTGACGTTTGCTGTCAACATTTTTTGCGACAGCGTTGACGCGCTAGACTCGTGTCTCGTGCGAAAGCATCGTTTGAGTGTCAGGCAGAACTTACCATGTCCATCGTCGTTTCTAGTCTTTAGTTTGGTACTGCATGCAAAGCTCTGTTCGTGCAAACTAATTTTGCATCCAGTGCTGTGGCGCAGACGGCACTCGCGTGTCCTTCCGATATTTTTATCCAAACGCTGGTGTTTGTTTAAAGCCGCGGCAAGTCCTCGTTGCGGCTCCTGCCGCTCCTCCCTCCAACCGCAACCTCTCGGTCACCCCACAAGCTGATTCACCTCCACACACAAAAGTTGAAGCAAGCAACCGGGACGATCCGTACCCTCAGGTTGTAGCATCTTGTGTCCTGTTGCATTTTGTTTAATCGATGTAGCCCAGCAGTTGTCTCTTGTTCCATGAGCAAAACTATGCCTGACAAGTTTTCAATATTTTTTACGAAACCAAATTCTGACCATTGGCAGGTTGATGACGTCAAGGCTGCTCCTGCACCGACGGAAAAGCGCGAACCGGTCATCTATCAATGGCACCAGCTCCTCCCTTTCTTGGGTCAGGTTCAACCAAGCGACATTTCCGCCCCCCACCATAGTCACGCGTCCTCATCTTCTCCCACTCCATCAAGAAACGAGACGATGCGTGGCAGTGATGTGACGCCAAGAGCGACCGCCTCCGGCGGGATCGGGTACAGTGCAAAGCAAGTGTAAATATTAAGTGACTGCTGTCGGTTCTGGTTATGTTAAGAAAGCAGTCGACGTTAACCATTTATAAATCTTGGCCTACTTTTCGACTGTCCTGCAATTTTTTGTATGCTGCATTTTTCTTTTTACCAAAAAAATTGCTTTCGTATATTTTTCCATCGCCATCGGATGTTGCGTTTGGTTTTCCACACAAGCACAGCTTGTCGAATTTAAATTGTAATTTTTATGACAGATTCATCCTTATTCGGGGAGTAGTTGAAATTTTCTTTTGCATTCAAGAAAAAATGGCTGACCGTATAACATTTGTCATTGATATTAGCTGATGTTCAAAACGCTGTGGGAAGTACTGGTTAATACGTGATCTAAATCAAGGCTGGTCATCAGCCGACCTCGTGTTGGTGTCACGAAGCTTTGATCCGCGGACAACCCCAAACCCTGACCAGAGTGAACTGTTTTGCATGAAATATCTTAGGAACAGGGATTTAGAATTTGCGGCTGCAGCACTTTTGCAGTATTAACGGTCGCGACAAAAGGCCGATCGACCAAACTACAAAAACGATAGTGGCGACACTGTAGGTTAAACTATGTGCTCTGTTGGTGAAGTCACAAAAGCGGAAACGGTGCCGTCTGCAGATTGAAATATATGTCTTCATACCTTCTTTTTGCCCCTGGCATAGCATGCTTTTGTCGCAACCAGCTTTTATGCTTGCGCAGATTTAACGCTCAAGAACGTAACGTGGAGCATTCCAGATCTCAGCCAGGAGGCAAAGCCGCAGCACAGAACAATGACGTATCGCAGCCACAGCTACCTCATACACTGCTCACCGACCGTAACCAAACTACACATCACAGAGAAGCAGACGATGAAGTGTGAGTGCGCGCGAATTAGCTCCAAACCTGTGGCTAGCTGTGCTAGTTACACTACGATTGTACCAAGATTTCTGAAATCATTACCAGCAAACTATTGCACGAAAGTGTTGGCTTGATAAGGTAATAGTGTTATGGTTAATTTTCATCGATTTTTGCGCCTTCTGCATGAATTGTCTTTTGGTCGCAGGTTCTACCCTCTTCCTGACTCCCACACGTCATTACACACCAGCGATGAGTATCTGATGTCACCAGGTCCAGCCGCGACCACTTTGCATGTGAGCTTCGATGACGGTGCAGTTTCCACTGGCGCCTTTCTATCATCCGAAGACAGCACTCCGCCAAAGAAGCCTGGCCACTCACCGGAATCGGACGACAAGGAACCAAAAAGCCCAAGAAAGGTAAATAGAAGGCAGGATTCAATTGACGTAAAGAGACATAGGTTTTTGGAAATGACAAAACGGTGCAATTTTTTTGGTTGCGACTTGAATCCCCAAACGGCTTTTGCTTGTCTGGAAACAGTTCAAGCGCATCACGTGGTTTCGTGTTCCGAAACATACGATCGATTGTAGCCTCCCATTAATTTTATTTCAGAAGCACAAGGACCACATCCGGCGACCAATGAACGCATTCATGATCTTCAGCAAGCGACACAGGGGTCTCGTCCACCAGAGGCACCCGAACCAAGACAACCGAACAGTCAGCAAGATCTTGGGAGAATGGTGGTACGCCCTCCCACCAGCCGAAAAACAAAAATACCACGACCTAGCGTTTCAGGTACGTAACTTCTGTGCGAAGCGTGGCAGCAGTCCTCGAGCCAAGTTAAAATACGCAGTGATGTCGCAAACAGATCTGAGGTCGCAATTTTTAAAATCAAAGCGTGTGCAGTGCTCCAGTCAGTGTTTCTGTGGTAACCTTTTCGTCGTCGTGCTGCACCTCGGCGTCGATCCGCACATCAACAACCGAATCTGATCAGGTCAAGGAAGCTCATTTTAAAGCACACCCGGACTGGAAATGGTGCAGCAAAGAAAGGAAAAGATCTGGGAGCACTTCCAGGGTGCGCAAGGTGTCGGAATCTTCAATCGGATCTGTGGAGTCGGCGAAACACAGCCATCCTGCTGGGTCGTCACCAATACCGGACGGTAAGTTCGTTCGAAAAGTGGTGCCGTTTGTGTATTCGTAACGCCTCTGCATCAGGTAACCTTATTTGACGAACGTTGTCACAAGCTTTATTAGAGGTCACACACACCGAGATCACTCTATCGGGATCTCTGTATTATTGCTTATTAGCGCCACTTACATATGAGTGCTGTTCTTACATATTAATGCTGTTCTTCCCATTCGTGGTGAACCGCGCATTCAACAACGCGCCTACCGAGTTGTTACAACACTACTAGTTGACTGCGAGCCCCGTTCAGCGTAATGTGCCTTAAACGTTGCATGTCTTCGCAGGCATTCAGCAGCATTACGCCATGTCTCACTTGTTGCCACATGTTATCAACATTCCGCCGAACACTGTGACGAACAACTCGGTCATTGTCTCTACAGCAACCAGCAGCAGTGCTGCGACCGCCGTGCAGCACAAGCAGTTGATAAAAACACCCGACATTCTTCGCGTGAGTGATGAACAGTTTCTCAGCCGCTACGCGTAGAATAATGACGAGACTAGTGTTAATTTCGTCGCCAACACCGGCCTTTTTTCCAGGCGTGCCAAGATGCTCCGCAGCAGCCTCTTGGCGCTCACTCCGAGGCTCCATCCGCTTTCCCCCTTCCTGCGGCTCCTTCCTCTTTCCCCCTTCCTGCGGCTCCTCCTGCGTCTTTGTCGTGGCAACCCATACCTGCCCAACAACACCGCAGGCAATCGAAAGAGACCGGCGTTGCAATACGATCGCGCACTCCGTCGTCGGAAATTGATTTGAAGTGCAGCGAAAAAGTAAACAATTCTTCAGCTTCAGTTTCGTTATAATCGCCTTTCCACTCCTTTGGGAGTTTCACTAGTGTTCTGCACCCACCCATTAACGTCAAGCACGAGGCTGGACCATATTGCTAGTTTTCGGTATGACCGAGCGGGAATCGAATCCAGCCGAGCAGCTGTGGCGGAGTGTGCTAACCCAGCTGTACTAATTAGCCGGCGCTAATTTTTTTTCACTAGTTTTTAGTAAATTCTTCTTCAGATTAGATTTTTTAGTTTTGTAAACAAATTTTTTTCGAATCGCATTTATAACTGATGGTTGATGCAGGTTGTCACCGACTCCGACCAATCAGAAGACGAACCGGATGGCTCCAGACAGCCGGGTTTTCATCGTCAGAGATTCTTGCCGAAGGACGCTTACGTGCAGGTTATTTATCAATATATTACGCCCTGCTTGCCGGTTCAAGTCAGCGCTAATAGGGTCGCTCACCTTTCTGCGCTTCCGCTTTGCACTGCGTCGTTGTTCGATTAACAGTTCATTCATTAAGAGAAGTTGTAGGTGTCTGTGTGACATCACTTCCTCAAAATGCCGTGATTGTATGTTTACAATAAAGGCAAGTACAGCGACTTAAAACTCCCGTGACTTCTTATCCTCGAAGGCAGGGTTCCCACGCGGTATTGAAAGTATTGAATTCTGAAATCGGTTTTCAAGACTTTGAAAATCTAGTCGATTTGGCCAAAATGTACATGAGGTATTGAGAAAGTATGGAGATTCCAAAATTGAGCAATTTGTTTGTTCAAAATTTCAGTCTTTACCGCTGATGAAAGTTTTGCAGATGTTTTTTGCATTGTGTTCCACGAACAAAAATTTGGAAAAATGAAGACAAGTGATGGTATTAAATTTTTTCCCTTTAAGTATTGAAAAAGTATGGAAAATGGTTTTAGAAACTGTGTGGGAACCCTGGAAGGTCCATGGCTAAGCATTTTGGTTTTTCTTATTGTTCGCTCTGTACTCCTTTCCTTTGCCTTCCATGATATCGTCTTTTATCACGTACCGTGGCCTGGCTGCCTTGCGCAGGAAGTAAGGATTTGAGTCTTCTCGTTCCCTTGTAAGTACAGTTTTCGTTCTGCGATGTACGTTCATGGTTCACGCTTTCCAGGCGAACGGAACGCATACTTACAAGCGCCCTAAGCCGCTAAAGCCGTCGGTCGCAGCCGCTGGGTCTGCCAGCCCACTTGTTGGCAACGCGCTTCACGAACGGAAGGGTTCCAGCCCTTTCCAGCCCACCGGTGAGTGAGCGTTTGTGTTCGACTGCCGCAAATGTAGTTAACACTAGAATGCCCAATGGAGTCAAAATGACTCCTTCGGGTAGTTTGCTTTTGGGTATCTTTTCACCTGCTTGCTTCCAGGGAAAATCCTCCCGTGACTTTTTATCATGCCTAGGGCCTAATAGCCTGTTGGGATGCCGTGCGTTTACGTCAATTTTAAATATGATTTTTAAAAATATTTACCTCATTCTCGGAAGAGTCATTTTGACTCCCTGTATAGAAATGCATAAAAAATGTTTCGTGAACTACAGGCAATGATAGTGTTTTTGTGCTTTGGAACGTAAATTTAATTTGCAAAGCCAATTGTGCTTTTGAAACAGCTTGAAGTCTTTATTGCTGTCAAGTGCCTTTTCAAAAGCTTTATCATTTTCTTATGAGTGGCATAGAATATTTTCTTTTGTTGAGACATATTTTGTCAACAATGCCCTAGTTAGTGAATTATCACCTTTGTTTTGACTTGCTCCCGCGTGGTTCTGATTGCAAGTACAGTCAAATCATAGCTGCCCTTTGGTTTGCAACTTGAAACAGTCAGCATATGTAGTCAGCATATGTATATGTTTACAAGTCGAGGTCTCATACCAAGAGAAGTTTTCTCTTTGCTAACTGATATTCCTGAGGATATGTCTGACAATCGGGACGAAAGCAACATTGATGCAGATGATAATTTCATACCAGCAGCAGATGAAACTAGCTCTTCTAGTGAAGATGAGTTCAAGACAGAACAGGTTCTTTGTGATGCGGACGGAGTTGTCATATGTCTCTATTTCTGTGTTTTCCAACTTGCGCTTATTTTTTTGTGCAAGGTAAAGGTAACCGAGATCCAACCACGAGCGGTTTGCAAAGTTATTTGGAAACTGATGAGAGCGATGGTACAGTGTTTACTGCAAAGGATGGCACTAAATGGAAGAAAATACAAGTCAGTGACCAGTCCACGGGCAGACTTGCAGGTCGCAATATCCTGAGGCAGTTTCCAGGCCCTGCAAGTTACGGACGTAGAAACATACAGTGTGGAAGTCCTGCAAGCGCCTGGCGTTTATTATTGAGAAGCTTAGACTTGAACACATCCGGAAAAGCACCATCACTGAAGCTGCACTGCTGTTATGTACGCGAGGAGTAGCAGGATCAGATGACACGCCATATCACACTTTCTGGACTGACAAACGGGGCATGTCGTTGTGCAAACAAGCGATATGAAGGAACCATTTCAGCGAAATTTTACGTTTTCTCCGCTTCGGCAAAAAGTCTGATCGATCTTAAGTTTGAAAACAAGCAAATTTTCTCTTTTCACGATTGTGGGGAAGAGGTTCATGCAGAACTGTATTTCATGTTGCACGCCTGGGGCATGAAGTTGCAAAAAAAACAAAACCAGCCTACCGGGGACAGTGAACAAAGTCCAGAACGAAATACCTGCAGTGGTGAAGCACATGAAAGAGCCACTTCACTCCATCACACTTTATAAAACAGGTGATGCAACGATGACTGTGTATCAAGGTAAGGCCAAGAAAAATGTGATTATTCTCAACACCCTTCACCCAAGCATCACCGTCGCCGATAATTTGAAGAAGATCCCGAAAATGGCAAAACCTTACATTGACAAAAATATGATGTTGATATTGTCAATCAAATGGCAAGGAAATACACAGTTAGAACTTCGACCAGAAGATGATCTATAGGCTACATTTGTTCCATAACACATTGCGGCTATAAATGCGTGGATCATTTACAAAGAGGTCATAAAGAACAGCATATGCAGAAGCGTTTTTCTTCGGCGGTTGGCTGAGGAGCTATCTTGGCCTCATCGTCGAAATTAGCAAAACAAAGGCGAAACGAGCAACGCTAAGACAGTTTCAAGAAGAAACACCGGACAAAGGGCATGGTAAAATGGCGAAATACTGCAAAATGAAGAGTGAATGCAAGAGGAATTGAACAGTGAGCACCTGCCATGAGCGTAGCAGGTCATTATGGGGAAGCACAGCTACTAAAACACGGCGTTTGTGCGTGAAATGCAATTCCGCCAATAACAAGTGTCCTTTTCCGGCATTCTGTTTGTTTTTTGTTGTTACTTTGGTTTTGTTCAATGAAAATACCTCCGACTGGGCTGTCTTACAAAGTTATTCCACAGCCGTAATCACAGTACTGTTACGCAAGAAACTGCTGGGAGTCAAAATGGCTCCTACGGGCATTCTAGGTGAATCAAAATTTCGGGCATTCTAGTGTTAGCATTTTGCATATCCCTAGCCACGCAACGTATTGCGTTTGTGCTGTTGGCAACAACGTTTTTCTTTGTTTCGCGGCAGGAAGTGTCTTTAAAACATTGTCGCCACGGCCGCCGCCGCAACAACCTTCTAAGATCGGACTACCAACTCCACCTGCTACTTCAGCACCATCCAACACTTATGACAAACAAGAGAACGATAACTCAGGTGTGCATGACGACTTGACTAGCGCCTATTTTATGACATGTATCTTACGGTTTGTCAGGGGACACTGCTTCTGCTGTTTCGTTGTTCTTAGCCGCTCTTTTGTTGGTTCACGATATCGTAACTTCAGCTTGTCTCAACATTGAACCAACTAGTAGCTCTCTGCTTGTTTCCAAAAGAATGGAACTCGGCTACAAAAGTCGATGATCAGTCGCCGCGTTCCGACAGTTTTTCCAAAGCACCTGCGCACCAGCAACCACGTGACAGGACCAGCACTCTTCAGAACGGCGTCCATGGCACAAACGCCTCCCTTGCTGACGTAAAGCATTTGATTCCAACTCAACCAATCGATCCCCAGGTGCTGACTCTGACAGGCATCCAGTCAAGCATGTCACTCACTGCGGTCCCGATGATCGCGATGGTTGGCACTAGCGCAGCAGATGCCGTGCCAACCGGTATGAGGCAAGTCACGTCGCTTTCAAATCCCATCGCCACCATCTTACCGCTGCCTGCATCAAGTGCCGCTCCGGCACCGGTTGCAAGCTCGCCTCCAAGCAACCTGTCTGTTCCGGAGAAGCTGGGCGCATTGGTGAGCTTGTGTTTGTTTGTCTGAATCTCTCCGGTCAGACAAGTGGATTCAGATAGATTTTTCAAAACTGTATCGAATTGTCGTTCAGACCTTGTTACAAAGTGTTCAGATTTTGCTGAAATCAAAATATGTGTAGCTGAAATGCCTTAGTCGATTTCCTGGATTACGGTTGTCGGATCTACTTGTGACGCAAGTGGATCCGGGAACCGCAGGTCGCGGCGCAACCTCGATAAAAAACGTGTTTCGTGCTTTTCTGACGCTTCGTCGTAACCGATTGATTTCCAGAGTACGACATCAGCAGCGACTAACTGCGGAGTTGTAAATCAATCGACCGCAAGTGTCACCGCTGCGCAGCTGCCACCAGGGGCTCCTGTCGCCAGCACTTGCCGCAAGCCGTCCGACATACAGCCGCCTGTCCGTTACGTACTTCCTCCAATGTTCTCCACAACAAGTGAGTCAGTCGGCAACTTAACCAGAAAGCGCACGCCTTCAAGACTAGTGCGAAAAAACACTCTTTAAAGGAGCGAATATTTGCTTCATTAGGTCAAGAGGATACGACACTCGTGTTTCTTAAAACGCTCTTAAAGTGAACTCCAACAAACGATTTACGATGTTGTTGCGATTTATCTTACGCTCGTATGTTATGCCATAACTTTTTTTCAGCTGCGGAGCTCAGAAGTAAATCTATGCCGTCTTCGCCTTCCGCGCCTTCAAACTCATCTTCTCAAGACTCATCGCCTCAACCCCCTTCCTCTCACGGCCAAGGGTGCGTAAGCGCTCAACACGCGCAAGTTCGTCAAACGAATCGCGCATCAATTTCTTTGGTCATCTTTATGTGAAGTTGTTCGACGCTGTGCTGGCTAATATTTATCTGTTTTCCGTCTTTTCAGGGGTGTCATCAGCATGAAGCCGTTGTCAGTCGTCGAGCTTCTGGCCCGCGCGAGCGCCCAACAACCGATCATCACTCATTCCCAACAGTCCGCCTCGCGATCGAAACCGCAGACATCGCAGCGTCCGGCGAAGACCCTCTCACCCAACCCCTCACTGGTCACCGTTTCAAATCATCTCACTCCACGCTTGACGGGCGACTTCCGACTCGCTCCTCCACTACCTCTTCCAAAAGACCACGGAAGAAACGTTGAGGCACTGACCTTGCGAATCAAATCCAAAGCGTTTACCGAAAGTTCGAACGGCACAACGTCCGAACATACCATCACCACAAGACAATATCCTCCGTACTCGACCTTCATGGCGAATAATCGCTACATGGGATTCGCCGTACGTTCTCAGGCCCCGTCGGGATCCGTACTTCCCGCTTCAGCCGGAGCCCCTCCCTTGGTTC